>Ga0207641_10000867_pt1 | contig 31729 bp, 30 predicted proteins | sample KBSSwiS62_FD_184306 | JGI IMG/M metagenome (GOLD analysis project Ga0207641, IMG submission 184306) | Switchgrass rhizosphere microbial communities from Kellogg Biological Station, Michigan, USA - KBS Switchgrass S6-2 (SPAdes) (version 2) | ecosystem: Host-associated > Plants > Roots >... | reverse complement strand
TAAATAAAGAAGTGGTAGGATATGTTGAATTCGTAAAAGAAGAAAAATATGTGGAGATCCTTTACTTTGGATTAATGCCTGCTCTTATTGGCAAGGGTTATGGTAAATATTTTTTAAATTGGGTAATTGCGAAAGCATGGAGCTACAAGCCAGGATGGATACAATTAAATACCTGCACTCTTGATCACCCCAATGCCTTAGGAACATATAAAAAAGCAGGCTTTACTGAAATAAGAACAGAAATACACCAACGAAGAGTTTTGATTTAGCCATTAATACTCATGCAACTGTTTTGTTATTTTTTCCTTCTCCCCTCCACGATTTTAAAATCGGCAACAAATTTGATTATAAAGGAAAATAATTATCAGTAAAAATGAAAAAACAACCTTCTCTTATCTTTTGTATCCTGATGGATGTTGTTGGTTATGCCACTTATGCAATTCCGGGATTGGGTGAGTTTGCCGATATTTTATGGGCGCCAATATCTTCTATAATCTTCATGATAAGTTTTGGTGGATGGAAGGGTGCGATAGGTGGTTTTGGAAATTTCATTGAAGAAATATTACCCGGCACTGATTTTATACCCAGCTTTACCATTATGTGGTTTATTCAAAACATGCAAAGAAAAAGTACCACGACGCAGGTTAAAAGCATATCACAATAACATTGATCAGAATTTCCCGCTGTCAACATCTCTTATAAAAGTTATCACACCATTCATAAAGACATGTTGGTCGTCCCACATAGATAAATGGCTGCCGTTGGGACAATATAAATATCGGCCATGTTGTACAAGCTTACTTTGCTCTTCCATTGCTTTTGGATCCATAGTGTCATGCTTTGCCCCGATCATCAATGTTGGAATTCTTATTTCTTTCAACCTGTTCTTTATATCCCAGTTTGCAAGATTACCGCCGATACCAAACTCAGAAGGACCTTGCATCATTACATAAATTGTTTGATTACTACTTGCAAAAGCCCGGGTAACTGGTTCAGGCCATGGGTTAAGCCTGCACAAATGTTCATTATAAAAATTCGGACCTAATAGTTCCATATATCTTGGATTATTAAAATCACCTTTGGCTTCTATCGCCTTTATTTCTGCCAATACTTTGGGATCCATTTGTTTTGCTAAAACTTCTTCCGCATATTTTCCATATTCAGGACAGCTTGCCATCATATTCGCCACTATAAGGCTCTTCATATTATTTTGATACTTCAAAGCATACTGCATTCCGAGAAGGCCACCCCATGAATTTCCGAGTATAAAGAAATTAGTTGAATCAGCCCCGATAGCCTTACGAACTTGCTCTACTTCTTCTACAAAGCGATCAAGCACCCACAAACTCGTATCAGCTGGTTTATCTGAATTACCACAGCCTAGTTGATCATACTCATAAAACTCAAACCCTTCTTTTGGAAAAAAGCTTTCAAAACATTCCATGTATTGATGAGTAGAAGCCGGGCCACCATGAAGTAATAAAACTTTTATACGTGGATTATTGCCGATCCTTTTTGTCCATACTTTAAATTCACCCGCTGGGGTTTTAACCGGCATCATTTTTATCCCTGCCATTTGCACTCCTGTATCACCATAATTAAAATATTCTGATAAATGTATGTCTGCGCCATTCGGACTGGCAGTGTTTGTTGCATTACTGGTTGGTTGCTCGCAGGAAAAAATAAGAGCAGCCAGCGTGACAAAAAAGAAAAACTTTCTCATGTATTAGTTTTTGAATCGAAAAGGTAATGATTTTATTTATGTAATTTACCTGACCAAAAAAAACTGCTATGAGATTTTTATCACTACTCCTTCTATTGCCTTTGGCAACAATTGCTCAAACTAAAAGCGATTCGCTTACGTTAATTCAAAAAACCGCCAGTCTTTATGATCTTGAATTCAGTAATGCCGAAGCAGATTCTCTCCTTGACAACCTGAATAACTATACGCAGTTGATAAAAGGAATGCACAAAACTTTACCGACAAATGATATCCCCTATCCCTTCGCTTTTAATCCCGTTCCTTACGGTGTTTTAAAGCAACGAATGAATCAAACAGTTTCTCTTCCTATTCGTGCAGATATCAGGATGCCAAAAAATAAAAATGACCTTGCTTTCTATTCAATTCCTGAATTAGCAGGATTAATAAAGTCAAAACAAATAACATCTGTTGAGCTCACTAAATTTTTTATTGATCGTTTAAAAAAATGGGGTGATACATTGGAGTGTGTAATCTCACTTACCGAGGACACTGCAATGGCACAGGCAAAACGTGCCGATGAAGAAATTAAAAATGGAAAGTATCGTGGCTTATTGCATGGCATTCCTTATGGCTTAAAAGATCTGTTTGCTGTGAAAGGATATAAAACCACCTGGGGCAGCACTCCCTATAAAGATCAATATGTTGATGAAGACTCTTATGTATATAAAAGATTAAGAGCTGCCGGCGCCGTGCTTTGTGCTAAATTATCTCTTGGTGCACTTGCATTCAATAACAAATGGTTTGGCGGAGAAACAAAAAACCCATGGAACTTAAAACAAGGATCAAGTGGTTCATCAGCTGGATCGGCTGCATCTGTTGTTGCTGGCCTTCTTCCATTTGCGATCGGAACTGAAACATTGGGCTCAATTGTTTCTCCATCTACAAGATGTGGAGCTACCGGTTTGCGACCAACATTTGGTTCTATAAGCCGTTCTGGCGCCATGGTACTTTGCTGGAGTTTGGATAAAGCCGGCCCGATTTGCCGTAGCGCTGAAGATTGTGCTGTTGTTTTTAATTATATACATGGAACAGATGGAAAAGACTACGGTTCAGTAGATAAAAATTTCAACTATGATGGTGTGGTTGATTTTAAAAAGTTAAGAGTTGCTTACGCAGAAAATTATTTTAAGAGATTAGCTGCTGATGCACCCGAAAGAAAAGTATTGGATGTTTACAAATCGTTAGGTGCGGATATAAAGGCTGTTGATTTTCCAGATTCATCAGCTTATCCTCTAAATCTTATCAGCATTATTTTAAATGCAGAAAGTGCTGCAGCTTTTGACGAATTAACAAGAACCAATCGTGATGACCTGATCGAAAGACAGGATAAAGGTTTTTGGCCAAATAGTTTTCGTGCGGCAAGATTGATCCCAGCTGTGGAGTATATAAATGCCAATCGCTACCGCTATAATCTTTGCAAAACAGTAAATGATTTTATGAAAGATTATGATGTGGTGATCGTTCCCACTTTTGCAGGAAGACAATTATCCATTACCAATCTTACCGGAAATCCTGTGGTTGTAATGCCAATGGGTTTTAATCAAAACGGTTCTCCATTGAGTATAACTCTCATTGGTAATTTATATGATGAAGCAACAATACTTGCTACTGCAAAAGCTTACCAGGATAAAACGGATCATAATAAAAAGCATCCGGAGAGATTCTTACAATAGATAGAATAGTCTTGTAGAATAGAGAATTAGTTCTTAATTCTAATACTATATGTTTTAACGCCTACTAATCTTTGATCGACTAGGCTGTCATTAGTTAATTTTAGGATAATTGTAGTGTCCTTACGAGGCCCTTGAATAAAAAATAGTGTGTCTTTCTTAACCTCATAAATGGATGTATCAACAGCTGCACCTTCAACAAATGAAAAGGCTAAGCTATCTAAAAACTTAATATGCAGCTTTGTTGATCTGTCAAAACTTAAATAGGCCTTTTTATCAAGATCAGTAAGATAATTAGAACTATCAATTGAAAATCTGACAACCAACCATTCTGTACCTTTCAATTTATTATGTTTATTACAGCTAGATGTAATGATAATAATTATTGAAAGAAATGCAACAATTATAGTATTAAACATTAAATATGTTATTTGGGATTTGAAGAGAGGGGTTGTATTTTTTACAATATTTAAATTTACTCAACTTCTTGTTCCGAAATTCACCATTCGCAATTGACCATTCACGAAAGCCGAATAGAATTGATGTCGCTCAAGTGTGCGACTCAACAAAAGCTCAATAGTAGCAAAATTGCTGGCCTAATAATAAAACTTACGATTTAAGTAAAAAAAACTATAACAAAAAAATTAACGAACATAAACGACTCCTGCACAGGAAAAACAACGTCTTATATCCACATTTGTTAGTAAGTACGCAACCTATCTGACAGATGCTAACGTTAAGAATTTATTATGTTTGCAAAATGGCCAACGACTCTAAGAAGATAAAAGTAGCGATCCTCGACCTTTATGAAGGCAAAGCCAACCAGGGCATGCGTTGTATCCGTGAAATACTGAATACTTACAGTGAGGTTCATGATCTTGAATTGGCCTGGGATGAGTTTGATGTGCGGCTAAAGAATGAAGTACCGGACATGAGTTATGATATCTTTATTTCAAGCGGCGGTCCGGGTTCGCCATTAGAAAGTCGCTATACGGAATGGGACGAGACATATTTTCGCTGGCTAAGTGAAGTAGAACGCTGGAATAATAACCCCGCTAATGAACAGAAGAAATATGTATTATTTATTTGTCATTCATTTCAATTAGCCTGTCGTCATTATAATGTTGGTATCGTTTGCAAACGTCGTTCTACTGCATTTGGAGTCTTTCCTGTTCACATGCTGAATGATGGTCTCGATGAACCTGTATTTGCTGGTTTGAAAGATCCATTTTACAGTGTTGACAGTCGCGACTACCAGGTCGTTCAACCAAATCATAATGTGCTGGAAGAAATGGGCGCCAAAATTCTTTGCATAGAAAAAAATCGTCCGCATGTACCGTATGAAAGAGCCATCATGGGAATTCGTTTTAATGATTATATGATCGGCACACAGTTTCACCCCGAAGCTGATGCAGTAGGTATGAGCATGCACCTGCAAACCGAAGACAAGAAAAAAACAGTGATCGAAGAACATGGTGAAGAAAAATGGGCAAGCATGCTAAAACATTTGAATGATCCTGATAAAATAATGTGGACATACTCTCACGTACTTCCCAATTTTTTAAACCAATCAATTGAGCAGCTTCAACCGGAGTTGGTTTGAGTCCCGTCATTGCGAAGCCGACAGAATACAATACAGCTCAAGTTCGGTCAAGTCGGCTGAAACAATCTCACCAATAAGGAAATAATTAGTTTACCCGCATTAGTAATTCTAATCATCTTTCGTTGCGTCGCACTCTTGTACCGCATCAATCCTATTCAGCTTTATATTACCGTAAAGACACAAAGCTCAGCAGTCACAAAGATCCTTTGTGGACTTGTATTTTATCTTTGCGTGAAATTTTTCTCCCATATTATCTTTAACTTCCACCATCAAAATATTTTATGGTCCCATCTATAAGAAAGGATTTCAATAAAAATTTCACGAAGGAAAAATATAAAGCATTTCTTAAGGAATTGAATTCTGTACATGACAGAGCTATTGAATTCAGAGTAGCTGAAACACCTGTGTTTGTTCCAAAAGGTTTTACAAAAAAAATGCTGAACGCCTGTGAGAGTATTGTTGACATTATTGTTGATCCAAAATTCAAAGAGCTTACTAAGAATGCCATCCCAAAACATTTACAGGTACCAGGAGAAAATCATCATTCACATTTTATAGCTTTTGATTTTGGGATTTGTATAAATGAAGCCGGCGATTATGAACCGCAACTGATAGAAATGCAGGGTTTCCCTACCCTTTTTGCTTATGAAGTTTTGCTGGATGATGTTTTCAGAAAACATTTCCCTGTTCCGACTAACTACAGTATTTACCTCGATAAGTATGAAAGAGAATCATATCTGAAACTATTGAAAGAAATTATTGTTGACAATGAAAAACCGGAGAATGTGATCTTGCTTGAAGTATTCCCCCATCAGCAAAAAACAAGAATTGATTTTTATTGCACAAAAGATTATCTCGGCATCAAACCTGTTTGTCTTACAGAATTAATTCAGGAAGGAAGAAAGTTGTATTACATGAATGAAGGAAAGAAAACAGAAATAAAAAGAATATACAACCGTGTGATCTTTGATGATCTTCAACAACAATCAGCCGAAGTACAGGCAAAAGGAAATATTTTATTTGAAGACTTAGATGTAGAATGGGTGCCGCATCCTAATTGGTTTTACAGAATAAGCAAGTACACGCTGCCTTTTATACATCATCCTTATGTGCCGACAACTTATTTTTTAAATGAAATAAAACAAATGCCGGTTGACCTGGAAAATTATGTTTTAAAACCATTGTTCTCATTTGCCGGCCAAGGAGTAGTAATTGATGTAACTCCTGCCGACATTGAAAAAGTAAAAGACCCCGAGAACTGGATACTTCAGCGCAAAGTGAAATATGCTGATGTGATCGAGACCCCAGATATACCAGCCAAAGCGGAGATAAGAATTTTCTATTTTTGGAAAGACGGAGAAGCAAGACCTGTAGCAACGAACAACCTTGCAAGACTGAGTAAAGGGAAAATGATCGGTGTTCGTTACAACAAAGACAAAGAATGGGTGGGTGGAAGTTTTTGCCTATTCGAGAACCAGGATTAATATGATTAAAAAGATTAGGAGGAAACCAAGATGAACCTGATAAAAAATATCAACCCAAAACAATTAGCTCCGGGTATTACCGGTTATTATGCACATGGGGAGAATGAAACGTTCGGATATATTGAACTAAAAAAAGGAAGCAGCGTCCCTCTTCACTCACATTTCAATGAACAGATCACTTATATCATCGAAGGACAATTGGATATGGTGATCGATGGGATTTCCTGTCCTCTTACCGCAGGAATGTACCATATAATCCCGTCAAACGTTTTGCATTCTGCTATAGCAGCAACAGACTGTAAAGTAATTGACGCTTTTGCACCCGCAAGAGAAGATTATAAATCGTAAACCAACACAATGAGAAAGCTGATCTTTCTGTTCCTGTCTTTTTATTCAACGAATATTTTTTCCCAGGCCGAAAACGAGATACAGGTGTATGCCTCCCCTACTACTCTTCCCGGCTGGACGATCTTTGAGCTTCACAACAATTATACATTTTCCGGCACCAAATATTTAACCGACAAGAATTCTGCGCATTGGTATAATACTTCACTTGAAATAACACATGGTATCGGAAAAAACTTTGAACTGGGTTTCTATACATTCACGGGTTTTCAACCCGGCGGAGGTTATACTTATCTCGGTAATCATATACGGCCAAGAGTAACTGTACCGGAAGAATGGAAATGGTCATTTGGGGCAAGCTTATCATTGGAATTTGGTTTTATCCGGTTAACAGATACTTCAGACTATGTATGGGAAGGGGAACTTCGCCCTATTGTCGATAAGACATTTGGCAATTGGTATTTCTCATTTAATCCCAACTTAGCTTTTGCTGTAAGTGGCGATGATAAAGGCGTAGAATTTTCTCCGCAATTCAAAACAGTTTATACCATCCAGCAAAAAGTCGGTGTTGGAATTGAATACTATGGCAACCTCGGTGAGTTCGGAGATTTTTTACCCGGGAATATGCAGGAACATTTACTCGGCCCGATGATCGATCTCTATCTTCATCCAATGTGGGAAGTAAATAGTGGCTTTTTATTCGGTCTTACAAAAAATTCTAATCAGCGTATCTTTAAATTGTTAATTGGAAGAAGAGTAAAAAGTAAGAAAGCAAAATAAATTTGAATCAGAGAAAATTTAACTTCGTCATTCTAATTCTACGTGAAAAAAGTTTTATTCATATTGAATTCTGTCATGGGATCATTGATTTGCGAGGGCCAACAAGAAGGTCGCCTGGAAACTGATCGCCCTGACCAAACTGAATCACCTTTCATAACAAAAAAGAAATATGTACAGGTTGAAGTTGGATTCAATCTTGAGAGAGATAATGGGTACAGCGCTTTTGTACATCCCACTATTCTGTGGAAATATGGAGCTTGCAGCCGGTTTGAATTTAGGGTAATAACAGAGTTTGTTTCTGTGGAAACTCCTTTGACAGTTCCCGATGGGAATGAAATAAAAACAGGAATCCTTCCCATTAAGATCGGTGGGAAAATATCTTTATGGGAAGAAAAAGGGCTGTTACCAAAGACAAGCTTCATTTTTCACATAGCACCTTCAAATATTGGCAGTAAAAAATTCTATACGAGTCAATGGGCTCCCAACTGTGTTTTTACAATGCAACATACATTATCAGAAAATATTGGGCTGGGTTATAATCTCGGTTTTGAACTAGACGGTGAAAGCGGCAGCCCTTTTTGGGTTTACACAATTTCTCCGGGGTTTAATTTGGGTAAAAGCTGGTACGCCTATATCGAAATGTTTGGTGCTGTTAAAAAAAATGATTTACCTCAACATAACATAGATGGGGGCTTCGCTTATTATTTGTCCGAAAATACAAAGATTGATTTCTCCTCTGGCTTTGGACTTACTAGCTCAGCTACTGATTGGTATGGAGCTATTGGCTATTCTTTTCGTTTTAATACAATAAAAAGAAAATGATATCACAGGTGTAAATTACCAATTACCTTCTACTCCTACCTCATTTATTATTCATACTCATATCCCATATTAATGATGTTGCGGGTATCTGGTTCAGTGTATGCCCACGGTGCCAAAGCACCAGCTATAACAGGATTTTGATGATTGCCCTGTGCGCCGTTATACCATTTCCACCATAAGCGGTCAAGATTGGCATGGTGTAACCAGAAAACAGGATCTGCTGGCGAAGTATGCGGACTAGTCATAGTACCACCGACCCAGCCATGAATAATGCCATGCACACCATTAATGATCGATGAAAAATTGCTATAATTAGTTTGTAACATCGCCGTGGGCACACTTGACACATCACTAGCAAGATTTGCAGATGTGCCAGGACTTCTCATAACAGTTATAGCACCTCCGGCAGTGTTGACTGTTGGCAATACCCCGCTAAGCCAGGCTGGGAACTCCTGCTGATCCGGATCATTCCAATCCCAATAAGGAATGCATACATCCGGATGATATCTATGAAGAGCTTTTTCGAAAAGCAATAAAAAAATACGATGCCATGGTAACAGATATAAATTGCCATGTTGCATGTACATGCCCTGGTGAATTGTAACAAGCTGACCCAAAGTTCCATCCACATTGATCATATTAAACGCACAGATATAACGTTGTCTCTCTATGCTGGTCATTGCTGCTTGACTTTTTCTGCAACATACTTTCTGGAAAAGCCAGGCGGGTAATTTTATTCGTTTGTCTACCCGGGCTTGCTCCTCAAGCATTTCAGTGAAGGTCATCTCTGAAGATACCGCAGGCAAATTGCGGATTAGTATATTTAAACCACTCATGGAGTGCTCAGTCATTAGCATTCCATTCTCTTTTTTTTGCACTGGTTTTCTGTGCTTTGATTTTATTGTACTCATAAAAAATATTATTATATGACAAATAGAATTTATGTGATAAAAACGATGAATTCACTCTGTCTTACGTGATGAATGAAAGTGAAAATAATTTACGAATCTGAATCTTAACTACTTCGATTTACTCCGAAGATGGACTTCATATGGGAAAAAGGATAAATAGTTATGAAGATAGGATAACATATGAGCGAAGTCAATACTACAAAAGAGGTATTTTTACACCTGATCATTCATTAGTTACCTGAATTTTATTGATCCTTTTTCTGAAGTTTGAAGAAAAGTATATTATAATTTTAATGCAGAATAAACTATTTTTCATTCAACCGGATTTGTCTTTTTAATAATTGCGCATTAATTGCCACAATGATTGTACTTAGACTCATAAACACAGCTCCGATGGCTGGATCCAGTACGAATCCTGTAGAATATAAAACCCCAGCTGCTAATGGAATTGCAATTGCATTATAACCAGTAGCCCAAATAAGATTCTGTACCATTTTTTTATAAGTTGCTTTACCAAACAGGATCAAATTCAAAATATCATTTGGATTACTGTTTACCAAAATAATATCTGCTGTTTCGGCTGCAATATCAGTACCGGACCCAACTGCAATTCCAACATCTGCTTGTGCTAATGCAGGAGCATCATTCACTCCATCACCGGTCATGGCAACAAATTCATTTTTGTTTTGAAGCTCTTTTACAATTTCAACTTTTTGGTGCGGCAAAACTTCTGCATAATAACCATCAAGTCCTAATTCATCAGCAACCGACTTTGCCACTTTCTCATTATCGCCTGTAGCCATCATCACTTTAATGCCGTTTCTTTTAAATGACTGAATAGCTGATTTTGATTCAGGACGTATCGCATCAGCCAATGCAATATAACCGGTCAGTTGATCGACGATCAAAATAAAAACTATGGTTTCAGCTTCGCTTGAATTACTGTTTGCAGGAATAGGTATTTGTTTTTCTTTCAAATAACCCGGGCTTACAACTTTTATATTTTTGCCATTAACAGTTGCCTCCACGCCTTTTCCTGTAATTGCATTAAAATTTTCTGTTTTAAATATTTCCAGTTTTTCTTCTTTTGCTTTTCGCATTAAACCGACGGCGATAGGATGTTCAGATGATTGCTCCAATGAAGCAGCATATTGAAGTAACTCATTTTTAGAAATAGCTCCGATAGATTCAATTCTTGTTACTCCAAATTCACCTTTAGTCAATGTGCCTGTTTTATCAAAAACAATTGTGGTTATTTTTCTTGAATTTTCAAAAGCGGTCCTGTTACGGATCAATAAGCCATGTTGAGCAGATACGGCAGTGGAAATTGCAACAACAAGTGGTATAGCCAATCCCAAAGCATGCGGACAAGAGATCACCATTACCGTAACCATTCTTTCAATTGCATAATTGGTCCCCTCTCCTAATGAAAGCCAAACGATAAACGTAATGAGGCCGACTCCCAATGCGATATAAGTAAGCCATTTTGCAGCACGGTCAGCCAAATGCTGTGTTTTTGATTTTGTTTTTTGAGCTTCCTGAACAAGAGTGATCACTTTGTTCAGATAACTATCCTTTCCAGTATGTAAAACTTTTACTTTAAGTAAACCGTTCCCATTAATTGCACCACCAATCACTTTATCATTCTTTTCTTTCTTCACAGGGTTGCTTTCTCCTGTGAGCATGCTTTCATTCAAATAGCTTTCTCCTTCTGTAACTATGCCATCTGCCGGCATTTTTTCTCCTGGTTTAATAAGAATGATATCATCTTTTTGCAACTCTTCCAATTTTATATCCATTATATGATCGCCATGAACCTTGTGTGCTTCAGCAGGCATCATGCTTACTAATAATTGCAATGCTTTTGATGCGCCAAGAACAGATTTCATTTCTATCCAATGACCCAAAAGCATAATCACGATCAGGGTTGCTAGTTCCCAAAAGAAATCCATGCCAGGAAAACTAAAGATGACTGCAACGCTAAAAACATAAGCAACTGAAATTGCTAATGCAATCAGCGTCATCATGCCCGGTGATTTCGCTTTTAATTCATCAATTAGCCCTTTTAAAAAAGGCCAGCCTCCATAAATGAAAATAAAACTGGATAAGATCAGAAGCACATATTTGTCGCCGGGAAATTTTATTTCAAACCTCAACCAATGCTGTATCATTTCTGACAATAATAAAATGGAAACAGTAAGAATTAAGGAGATCCAAAATCGTTTTTTAAAATCATTGATCATCATGGCATGATGATCATGACCTTCCTGCCCCATTGGGGGGTTCATGTTATGATGTGAGTGTGAAACAGACGCAGTCTGTTTCTTTATCGGAGCCGTTTCGGTGTGTTGATGATGATGTGAGTGATCCATATAATAAATTTAACGCTGAAAAACAGATATAGCTATTTATAAATATTACTAATAAGTAATGGTTACACCAGCACCGTATCCCATATCACTATCATAATGCGTTGAAAGAGCAAACCATTTGGAAACGATGTACCTGAATCCAATTGTATACTCTTTATCCGTGTTTCCCATAATATTGAAGCGCAAACGTTTTGTGATCGGAACATCTTCACGACTTAATTGAAATCTTAGCTTTCCATCTCCATCTATTCTTGCATCTGCTACAACCAACCATGGTAACGTATATTCAACACCGACCACAAATGTGTTGCGATCATTCTTGTTACTTACCTGCCCGAAAAGATTTTTATAATCCGATGACTTCGTCATATCTCCTTCTACTTTTTTATAATGGTAATCAAACCCGATATATGGAAACCACCATTGATTAACGCCTAAGTACCTTCCCAAAATCGTTTCACTTTCATATCCATGATGTGATGAATAGCCAAGATGCCACATTTGTTTCAAAGCAGAACGATTTGTTGAGATCATCGCTTCACCATCGCTGCCATTGTACTCAATGCCAGCACGGATCATCAGGTGATACATGTTCTGATCCTTATGCTTTCTGAACATTTGATAAGCTTTATCAGCATCCGGTAACTCAGCGTTTACGGGTGAATTATTATAAGTAAATACTCTGCCCATTCCTGCCATCATGTGAAATAAAATATGACAATGGAAAAACCAATTGCCACTTTGATTGGCTGCAAACTCAATGGTATCGGTTTCCATAGGCATTATATCCAGCACATTTTTCAATGGCGAATATTCTCCCTGGCTGTTTACCACTCTGAAATCGTGTCCGTGTAAATGCATGGGGTGTCTCATCATCGAATTATTAGTAATAACAACTCGTAATACTTCCCCTTTATTAATTAAGATCCTGTCAGCTTCCTTTACTGTCTTATTGTCCAGTGTCCATACATACCGATTCATATTTCCGGTAAGATTAAAATTCAACGTTCTTTTAGGGCCTTCAGGGAGTATGGTCTTTACAGGTGAGCGAAGCATATCATAACTAAGCGTTACAATATCTGAGCTGGCTGACATATTCATTCCCTGCATATCATTCATGTTATGACCTGAATGATCCATTTGCGTGGTGTCACTTGCAGAATTATCACCAGTGATCTCAGGGTACATTACCGAATTCATATCCATCATTTGATTGCTCATCTTCATACCCATATCTTTCATTGTTCCGTTCATATTCATCATATCATTCATCATTTTCATTCCTTCAAAATATTTCAATCTAGGAAGTGCAGGAGCTGGCATTTTATGACCCGAGCCTAACCATAGTGAAGAAAACCCGGTTCTGTCTTCTGAAGTCGCTCTGAATTCATAGCTCATGTTTTCCGGAATGGTTACAACAAGATCATAAGTCTCCGACGGCGCAATGATCAGCCGATCCACTTCAACAGGAACCATGTCATTTCCATCATTTCCGATAACTGTTATTTTTCCTCCTGCATAGCCAAGCCAGAAATAGCTTGAAGCTCCCGCATTAACTACTTTAAGCTTTATTTTATCCCCGGCTTTAAATTCTGTCGTATTAATTTCAGGATTGCCATTTGTTAGGAAACGATCATAATAAACATCACTTACATCCATTGCTTTCATTCGTTTCCATTCGTTGGTCAGTTTTGTTTTAAAATGTCCTTCCTTAATTGCTTCTGCATAACTCTGCACACTTCCTTTCTTAATAGCAAACCAGTCGTTAGCTGTACGAAGTCGACGTTGTATCTGCATAGGCTTATCATCTGACCATTCACTTAAAACGACTGTATATTCTTTTTTAAACAATTTATCGTTCATTGGCATTGATACGGAAGAATGGTTCATTGTACTTTGTTCCATACTCACTTCTTCTCTTGTTTTAAATATCAATGCACCGTACATGCCTGATTGTTCCTGTAAGCCACTATGAGAATGATACCAGTAAGTTCCATTTTGAACAATCTTGAATTTATATAAGTGTGCTTCGCCAGGCCCTATTTTGGCCGTTGTTAAAGAGGGAACACCGTCAGCCTGATTCGGTAAGATCACACCATGCCAGTGCAGAGAAGTTTCTTCGTTAAGCATATTGTGCAGATAAATTTCTGCAGTATCTCCTTCTGTGAAGGTCAAAGAAGGAGCTGGAATAGATCCATTAATTGCAATTGCCTTTTTTGATCTTCCGGTAAAATTGACCATCGTCTCTTTTACATAGAGATCATAACGAACTTTTTTTCCGGGAAGTACATACACCTTGCTTTGAATTTGATCAGTTCCATGGGTTTCCACACTATCCATTTTCATTTTGTCTTCATCAATGGTCATATCCATCTTCTTCGTTGTATCCTTCTTCATGTCCATATCCTTCATCTCATTTTGCTCTTGCTTTTTCTCTGGTTCTTTAGGAACTGCTTTAGGAGGAGCAACTTTTACCGTTTTTTTCACCAGCGTCATTCCGCATATAGGACATGTACCAGGCTTATCCCTTTTTATTTGCGCATGCATCGGACAAGTCCATATCACCTTTGTTTGAGCATTCACAAAAGAATATGCACTCATAAATAACACGAGGGAAAATATTTTTTTCATTTTTTTCTTTTTTTATCTGTTCGAGCTTAAACTGTCTTTTGTACTCATGGCCCAGTCAATAAGTAACGCTTTATCTTCTTTTGAAAGCCGCGCATTTTTATGAATCATTGTATAAGAGTTCAAAGGCATTGTTCCATCCTTCACACTATTTCCAATTCCGTTCAGCTTGCTGATTTGTCTTCTTAATGAATACGAACTAAACTCATTGAAATTAAGTTCTGCTTTCCCGTTCTTAATATGTTTTGCCAGTAACCATCCAAATGGTTGAATTCTTGAATACCAGGGATAATTTGTATTGTTACTATGACAATCATAACATGAGATCTGTAGAACGAGTTGAACTTTTCCAGGAATACTAAATGTTTTTTTTATATCTGCTGATGATAATTCACTGCTTTTATTACGGGCAGGTTGAATAAATTGAATTAGTATCAATCCCGTCAACAGACCTGAAAGTATTTTCTTTGTCCTGTTCATCCCTTAGCCTTTATCTCTTCTTTTACTATACCACATTTGGGCATTCCCTTGCCGTAATACGGATTTTTGATCTCTTTCGTTTCACTAAGCCATGAAGCACCCTTTTTGTTATTGTACATAGGGCAGAAGTCTTTATATAAGGTTAATGAGCTTCCGGTAACATTTATAAGGTCAATCATATCCTTACTTAAAAGATCGAAATGTTCCCTTTGATGTTTTATATCTGAGCCGTTCGCACCTATATGTTCTGCATGTTCTTTTATATCATCTTTTATATCAGCATACATTTTTTTCTGATCGGGAGTCAGACTTGATTCGTCAACTTTTGCAAGAGATTCGCCCATTTCTTTTGCCGCCGACGCAGCTTCACTTCCATTATCATTTGTAAGTGCATTTTTTAAACTGAGGTAGTGAGAAACAACATCATTGATCGTCCCTGTACTTTTTTGTGCACCCGTATTGTCGGTTTTAGTTGCCTCGGGTGTAGTTGCAGAGTTAATCGCACTGCTTTCCTGCGAACTATTATTATTATTACTACAGGCTGCAAAGCCTATACTGACAGACAGGAATGCTATTGAAAGAAATGTTTTCATTTTGTTTGATTTTAATGTTAACAATATCAGCAAGGCCCTAAAATTATTCGGGGTGCCCTGCTCCTATTTATAATTATTGATTTATTGTCTCTACAACCTTACCACAAGTGAGCATAGCGCTTCCGTAATATGGATTCTTAATCTCCTTATCATTGCTCAACCAGTTTGCTTTTTTCATCGGGCAATAAGCCTGGTAAATTGGCTGTGCACCCAATTTTACTGATTTGGCCAAAGCTGCCATGTTGTTGGAAAGATTGGCAAAATGCTCCCGCTGCTTTTTGACGTCCTTTGTTTCCGATATTGGAGTAACATCCTTTAAAAGCGCATTGATATTGCCTTCAGAGATAAGCTTATAATCTATGCTATTTGCAGTTTTTATAAACTCCTCTGCTTTAGCAGAAGCCTCATTGCCATTCCCCGCCACTAAGGCATCTTTGATATTGTAGTATTGAGAAAGTAATTGAGATAGCTGATGTTGCTGCGTACTATCCTGCGCAAAACTTTTTTGAACAAAGGTTGCTGCCAGGAAAGCCGCCGTCGCTAAAATTATTTTTTTCATCTTAAATGATTTAATGTTTTAAATGAATAATGATACACATGGCATACCCATGCTGACTCAATAAAACATTAAATCAAATCTGGAAAGACTGAATTGCTATGCGAATGTTTGATATCGGCGGATGGTAACTTCGGACGAATTGTTTGATGTCTTTAACAATGCCAGTAGAAGGAAGGTCGACATTGTAATTAGCATCAAAGAAAGCTATTAAAAAGGGTGGATGAATAATGTTAAAAGATTGAGGAACAGTTTTATCAACCTGGCTAAACTTTGTTACTTCATCATTGCAGCAATTATCTTTTGTATTGCCGGAGTTATGATGATTTGCTGCCTTGTCATGATGATTTGATTTGCTATGATCATGGTTTTCCTTTTTCTCATTGTGAACATGTTTCCGACCATTAGAATGAATATGAACAGTGGCTTCAGTTGCATCTTCATCGTGATGATGTTTTGAATTAAAGCCCATATCAATTCCAACCGAGCAAGCAAAGCCCACCACAGTATTTAGCGAAAATACTGTTAGAAGGAAGGATGCAATTATCTTGTATTTCCTTTTGTTGGGCATTTTATTTCCTATACAATGTTATTTCTTCACTACTGAATAAATCTCTAAAATAATGGCTTGACTGAAAACCAATCAATTAAATAAAATTACCATTCTATTTACAACAGTCTTTTCTTCTTATAAAAATAGCCTTTATAAAATTTACAAAAATTGTTCCTATAATTTTCAGGTTATGCATTAAGTCGTTTTTTTTATTTCTGATACACAAAGATATTTTAATGAGAAACGATAACTGTTACAGAATTATGGGAATGTTTTATGAAATTTTGCATCTATAATTCCACGATGGCCTTATGGATCTGTTTACCCTTTTCCCAAACACAGAGAATATGTTCGTTATTGATCGCTTTTATTACTGGCAGATGTCCTTTGCCTAAATTCTTTCTCATGCCCCGTGGTTTTAATATAATTACTTCACCATCTTCGACCCAGGCATAAACATTTTTACCATTTACAGATTCGATTGTGCAGTCTTTCCCTTCACCCAATTTGTGTTCTTCTTTACCTGGCTCAGAGGCATAGATCACACCTTTTCTATTCCAAACCGTTTCCGGATTGCCATTATTATTAATTGCAATCCCACCGCCATCCATAGGACAGCCATTTAATGCCCAGCTTGTATTGCCCAATTTTAGCGCTTGCCCAAATGTATTCCCGTTATCAGAAGATTGAATCAAATACAGATCCCTGTTTCCATTCAGCCAGTTGCGAAACAATACATAAACATTATTCCCTTTCATTGCAACAGATGGCTTACAACATTCACATACAGTAGTATCGGGTGAAGCATAGACCATAATATTTTTTGACCATGACTTACCGCCATCTGTTGATTTAGCGCCAAATATTTTATTGTGTTTATCACGCAGATCAAGCCATACAGCAAAAGCATTATCGCCATCGGCAGCTAACGCCATCAGGTTTTCTTTGGCCACTGTATCTATATCATTAACTCTTGTTCCTTGCGACCATTTACCTGATCCATCTTTTGCAAATGAAAAAATATCACCCATTTCATTACAAGCTGTAACCGTTAAGCCATTTGAAGTTGATGCAATTTGTGGTCCTCTTGTATGTGAAGCTGCGAGCTTTGGAAGAATGGAGATTAAAAAAGGAGCAGAGAATGTACTCCCATGATCAGAAGAATAGCAGTACAATATACTATCGCCATTTCCATATACAAGATGAATATTATTGGAATTATCCTTTATAAGGTTTGGCATTTGACCTTCGGCAATAACCGGATTGCTATTTTCATTTTTACAGCTATATAAAAAAATGAATGCAACAAAACCTAATAAAATTAATGGTCTCATATTTTAATATTGTCTAACGACTTGCGGTAATTTTTTACAAGCTACAAGAATTCTGGCGGAGTTCATTTATTAATCCGACAAGATTATTTCAATTTACACCTCCGCCTTATCTAAGATTCAAGAATTCGCTCACTATCATTCAACATATTTTTCAAACACCATTTACAATACCAGTCTGCAAATAAGGCCGAAAGGATTCTAGCAAGCCACCCTTTCGGTTTTTCATACGTAATTGACAACGTGGCTTCGGTGCCGGAGTTTATGGGCTTCACAAACAAGTTCATCCGATACCAGGAATAAATAATCATCTTCGCCTCGCCTCTTGTTTCCCAAACTTTCTCTACCCCTTCTATCCACTTTGTTACTTCAACTGTGAAATCCATTTTCATTCCCATCATCGTTCCCGTCCATCGGTATTTCGAACCTAATCCTGTATGATTTGTTGTTAAGTATTCAAGGTTCAGTTTACTTCCCACCATCATGGCTGACGATTTCGTCATATGCATGCCAGTAACACCAAGGTCATCAATACAGCTGAAAACTTTTTCGGCAGATGCATTATAGATTTCGGTTCTTTTGATTGTTTTCATAAAAGAATATTTTACTACATATTACTCATATCATGCCCCGACATTGGGTTAGCTCCTTTCTTGAAAATATATTCGCTTTGTAATAAATAGGCTCCGGAAATCACTACCACATCACCGGCAGTCAATCCTGATTTTATTTCTATCCTGTCATCGCTTTCCAAACCAACTTCCACCATTTTATTTTTATATGAATGTGGGCCTGTTTTTATCCAAACTGTTGCCCCTTTGCCATCGCGGATGACCGCATCTATGGGCAAAGTCAGTGAGTTTCTCTGGCGGCTCTTTAATATTACATAAGCCGGCATACCCGGTTTCAATTGATTTCCATAGTTTGGAATACTTACACGAATCAAATTGATCCTTGTATCTGGATTGATCTCAGGATTCACAAATTCGATTCTGCCTTTTATTTCCTTTCCATCAAAATCAGGAAGCTGAACAGAAGCCACACTGTTTCTATCCACTTCAGCCAGCTGGGAAGTATATACCTGCGCCTCGGCCCAAAGCGTTGATAGATCAGCCAGCTTTACTATGGTACCACCTTCCATCACATAGTCGCCTTCACGGATGTCCAGTTGAGTAATGTATCCGGCAGCAGTGCTATAAAATGTTGTGAAAGCTGTTGCCTTTTTGCTGTTTACCAGTTCCTGTATCTGTGCTTCACTCAAGCCCCATAGCAGCAATTTGTTTTTGGCGCCTTGTAATAACTGGTCAAAGTTGATCGCTGTTTCGTTTGCAAATGTTTTCTTTTGTTCCAATGCGAGTAAATATTCTTGTTTGGCATTGTTCAATTCTTCACTATACAGATCGTACAAGGCTGCTCCTTTCTTCACATAATCGCCAAGATTTTTAAAATAGAGTTTTTCAACCCGGCCCATTACTCTTGAGCTTATAGCATTTGCTTTCACCTGGTCGAAGTTTAATGTGGCTGTTAACACCAATTGATCTCCGATAGTTCCGTTGCGGATGGTATCCGTTTTAATATTACCAAGATCAACCTGTTGCTCGCTTAACTGAATTTCATCTTTATTTTCGCCGCTACTTTTTTTCACCTGTGTAAGTTCCATGTGACAGATAGGGCATTTGCCAGGCTTGTATTCCACCACCTGCGGATCCATAGAGCAAGTATAATAAGTGTCAGGATCAATGACTATTTCTTTTTTGTTTTTGCATGATGTAAACAACAAAAAAATGATTACTATCATTATGATATATCGCATGATCAGTTTTTTATTTTAATAAAGCTTTCGCTATCCATTAAATACTGTGCATTCGCTGCAACCGAATCCGTTTCATTCAATCCGCTTAAAACCTGTATATGATTTTTATGCATAATGCCTGTATTGATCTTATGTGCTTTGAAACCACCATCTGATTTTTGAAACACTGCCTTATCCATACCCAATGAAAGCACTGCTTCCTTCGGCAACCAATAAGCATCCTTTGTATTACCGAAAATAGTTGCCCTCACCTGGCTGCCAATTGGAATTTTCAATGTGCTGTTATTAAAATAGATTCTTGCTGTGAGTGTCTTGTTTTCCTTTCTGTAAAAGGGTTCGATAAAATCAATTGTCGCCCTGAAATCGCTGGTTGGGGCAGTTTCAGGAATAACTCTTACAGTATTGCCAACTTTTACAAGCGACTGATTTTCTCCATAAATATTGAGAATGGCCCATGCACGATCAGGATTGTATACAGAAAAAATAGATTGTCCCTTTTGCAGATACATCCCTTCTTTCAGTGAAAGCTCTTCGGTGATGAGTGAAATATCTTTCATCAAAGCAGGTTCATTGTTCATTATGCCTTTATCAGCAGCCTCATGAATATGCCCGCTGTAATTGCTGAACACTGCAATAGTAAGTGAAGGCTGTCCCGATTGTATAACACTTTTTAATTGCTCATTACTCATTCCCAACAATAAAAGTTTTTCTTTTGATGCCTGTATCATTGTAGTGTTGCCAGCATCATTCTTTAAAAGAAATAAAAGATTTTGCTGCGCAATAAGTAATTCAGGACTGTAAATGTCGAGAATGTGTTGTCCTTTGCTGATTCTCTGGTAGCGGTACTTTACATACAGCTTTTCGATCCGGCCAGAAACCCTTGCGGATATGCTGCCCACCTCTCTTGTATCATAACCGATATTTCCCAATGCTTCAATTTCTATCTGCTCTTCTCTTTTCTGAATAGTCGTAACAGGAATGGAGGAAACAACAAATTCATTAGTGGGTTTCAGCAATGACCCCAAATCAACTTCGTTTACTTTTTTAGCATCAGTTTCTTTTTTTACTAACTCCATTCCGCAGATCGGACACCGGCCAGGTTTGTCACGTATGATTTCCGGGTGCATGGAACAGGTGTATAATTGCAGCTCCGCCTCATTTTTAGGAGCTGCATGAGGGTCCTTTTTATCATTGCATGCTACAGCAATAAACAACAGGACAGAACAAAAAATATAAGTTATTTTTTTCATTTCTTTTCTATTAATCTTTCCAGTGTAACCTGTAACTGAAGTGCCTGGTTAAGCAGGTTTGTATATTCCAGTTCTGTCATGTACAAAGTTTCCCATGCATCGTAAAGCATAAACAATTCTTCAGTATTCTGTTCATAGCCTAGCTGCATTGTTTTATAATTATTTTTCAATGCCGGCATGATGTTCTCATCATATAGTTGCATTTGTTTTTTCTTTGTTTCCAATTCATTTCTCATGCCATAAGCCATGCCGCTGTATTCATTCGCCAGCATTTGTTTTTGCGATTGCAGTGCATTGGCTTTCCATTTCAGGCTTTCGATATTAGCCTTGTTCATTCTTGATGAACTTGAAATCGGAACTTTCAGCATTCCCATCAGTGAATATTGCATGGGCAATCCGCCGAAACCAAACATGTGTTCATAGCGGATGCCAAATTGAGGTTTGAGACTTAGTTTTTCGGTTTCCTGTTTGAGCCAGGTAATATTTATTTCTTTATCAACTGCTCTTAAATCACTACGGCTGCTGTAAAAAAGAGTACTATCAAATGCAAGGTCTGAATAATCCTTCAGGTTATATGTAGTGTCAATATCAAAATCGACTAATGCATTCTTCCCCATGAGTGCATTAATGCGGATGCGTTTTTCACGAATATCACTTTCAAACATCAATCTCATGTTTTTCAAATTGCCCAACGCAGCCTTTGCTTTGTAGTAAGCACTGATTTTTTCCAGGCCATTCTTGTAACGTATCTCAGCATTTTTGATCATGAAGTCAAGCAGCTTTTCATTACGCTCAAGAATGGACAGTTTTTTTTTCAGGATAATCCATTCGAAGTAGGATTGTTTTGCATCATTGATCAACTCATTCAGTGTAGCATTCTTTTTTTCTTTCTCAACTGAAGACATGGCCTCCATATATGCGGCATCTGCATCTTGTTTCTTTTTAACGGGAAACATCTGCTGGCCGCCAAGCATGTACTGACCCATACCTGTTTCACCCATATCACCCTTCTTCCACAAACTGGGATTATACGGCGTCATCCATAATCCGGTAGTGAACTCAGGGGGCATCCAACTCCTGGCTCCTTTGGCTGCTTCGTCCATCGAACGGATCTCGTTGTCATACATTTTTACAACCGGGTGTGAGACCGTGATACTATCAATGATAGCATCCAGTTTCAATGTTTGTGACTTACTGCTGAAAGCAACAGTAAGTGCAAACAGCATCGGAAAAATTTTATTCTTATGCATCGATTAATTCAATTTTGCCTTTACGTTTAAGTTCTCGTTCTTTTATTATTTCAAATATCACAGGAGTGATAAGCAATACATAAATGGTAGATGTAATTGTTCCGCCAATCAATGGAATGGTGATTGGCCGCATAATATCGCTGCCGACACCTGTTGCCCATAGAATCGGGATCAAGCCAAACAATCCGACTGATACTGTCATCAGTTTTGGGCGAAGTCTCTTTGCTGCTCCCTGTATTACGAATTCCCGGATGATTGCAGGAGTAAGTGATGTTTTTGAATTACCGTGTGTTGCCACCATGTTCTGCATCGCTTCATTCAAATAAATAGTCATCAGCATTGCGGTTTCTATTGCCATACCAAATAAAGCAATAAAGCCAACTGCAACAGCCACTGATAAATTCACCCCGTAGAAATAAACCATGAATACACCACCAATCAATGCGAACGGAACAGTGAGCATCGTAACGAGTGATTCTTTAAATGAATGATAAGTGAAATACAAAACCAAAAAAATAATGATAAGCACTACCGGCATTATCAGTTTTAAAGTTTGGTTCGCTCTTATTTGGTTTTCCCACTGCCCGCTCCACTCCAGGAAATACCCTTTGGGTAATTTGCTGACTGCCTGATTCAGTTTCTGCTGCGCTTCTTTCACCGTGCTGCCTAAATCTCTTTCTCTTACATTAAACAAAACAGTCCCCCTAAGCATGGCATTTTCAGAATTTATCATCGGCGGGCCATCATTTAATTTTATATCGGCTACAGCTTCTAATGGAATGGGGCCGTAATTCATGGTTTGTACCTGCAAACGTTTCAGTGATTCAAGATTGTTACGGAAATCCTGTCCATACCGGGCATTCACTGAAAAGCGTTGGCGGCCTTCAATGGTAGTTGTCAGTTTCATGCCACCCAATGCACTTTCAATCACCGTGTTCACATCATCAACACTCAAACCGTATCTGCCAATCTCATTTCTTTTGATGATTATGTCAATGTATTTGCCACCTGTAATTGGTTCTACATATAAATCTTTAATGCCATCTATTCCCTCTAATTGCGTCTTAAGCGTTTGGGCAAATGCATAGATGCTGTCCAAATTTTGCCCGTATACTTTCAAGCCTACATCGGTACGTATACCAGTCGAAAGCATATTGATACGATTGATGATAGGCTGCGTCCATCCATTGGTAATACCGGGTATCTGCAGTTTTGCATTTAACTGATTAATGATACTGTCTTTTGTTATTCCTTTCCTCCATTCATTCTTTGGTTTCAGCAGAATGATAGTTTCAATCATGCTGATAGGTGAATTATCTGTTGCTGTATTTGCCCTGCCCGCCTTTCCTAACACATGTGCCACTTCCGGAACAGTGCCAATCAGTTTATCCTGCACCTGCAATAATCTTTTTACTTCTGAATTAGAAACATCAGGCAACGTAACCGGCATGAACAACAGTGAGCCTTCATCCAGTGGCGGCATAAACTCAGAACCCAAACGTGTCATCATCACTACACCAACTGCTAATGCAATAAGATTAATACCTATAGTTGTCTTCCTCCATTTTAAACACCATTTAAGTATAGGTGTGTAAATTCTTTCCAATGTTCTTGTAATGGGATTGGCACTTTCTGGCTTCAACTTTCTTCCTTTAAGAAAAAATGAAATCAACACAGGTGTAAGTGTAATAGCAAGGAATGCATCTATCAGTAGTATAAATGTTTTTGTCCATGCCAATGGGCTGAAGAGTTTTCCTTCCATGCCTGTCAAAAGAAATACAGGAAGAAAAGAAGCAACAACAATGATAGTTGAATAGAATACACCCGGCCCCACCTGCTTGGATGATTTTTCAATGATCTCCATTCGCTCTTCTTCCGTTAATGGGTCCTTATTTCGTTTAAGCCAATTTATCATGATTATGCTTTATCGGGTGAATTCATTTTTTTTGTTTGAGCCTCGCTGATATGCCGATAGGCATTTTCAACCATCACAATCCCATCATCAACCACCACACCGATAGCAAGAGCAATACCGGTCAATGACATGATGTTGGAAGAAATGCCGAACATTTCAAGAAAAATAAAACCGGCCGCTACAGAAATTGGTAATTGAATCAGAATAATCGCAGCGCTTCGCCAATGAAAAAGAAAGATGAGCACAACAAGGGATACTACAATCATTTCTTCAATCAGTGTTCCTTTCACTGATTCAATTGCTTCCTGGATTAATGTACTCCTGTCATACGAAGTTTTAAAAGTTACTCCCTCCGGCAATCCTTTTTCTACTTCCTTCATTTTCGTTTTTACTGCCCCAATTACTTTGTTAGCGTTCTCGTTATAACGCATCACCACGATGCCACCCACTACTTCTCCTTTTCCATCCGCATCAAAAATGCCAAGACGTAAATCGCCGCCCATCTGTACACTACCTATGTCTTTTACTCTTACAGGAATACCATTGTAATTGCTTAATGCAATGTTCTCCACATCCTCTTTATTTTTGATATAGCCTAACCCACGAATGATATAAGCCATATCTGCCATTTCAAATTTTCTTCCGCCCACATCATTGTTATTGGCTTTTACTTTCGTCATCACATCCATCAAGGAGATATTATAGAACTGTAATTTCACCGGGTCAACTACCAATTGATATTGTTTTTCAAATCCTCCAAATGAAGCAACCTCTGCAACACCGGGGACTGTTTGCAATGCAAACTTGATGTACCAGTCCTGCAATGCCCTTTGTTCACCCAAATCCATTTTCGGAGCAACAAGATGATACCAGAAGATATGACCAACACCTGTACCATCGGGGCCCAGCGTTGGTGTTATTCCCTGCGGCAACAAACGCTGTGCATAATTCAATCGTTCCAGAACTCTTGTTCTTGCCCAATAGATGTCCACGTTATCTTCAAAAATCACATAAACAAAACTCATCCCGAACATAGATGAACCTCGGATATTTTTAATCTTCGGAATACCCTGCAGGTTACTCACTAGCGGATAAGTCACCTGGTCTTCTATTACCTGCGGACTTCTGCCCATCCATTCAGTAAAAACTATCACTTGGTTTTCTGATAAATCCGGAATGGCATCTATGGGATTTTGCCTGATGGAATAAAGGCCCCACGCAAACAGGCCGCCTGCAAAAAGCAGAACGATAAACCTGTTGCGCAGAGCCAGTTCAATTAATTTGCGAACCATAATTGATGGTTGAAGTTTTAAATTTGAGATTAATATTGGTTATTTGATTTATCAATTTTCTTTTCTTTTAAATCCATACCGCATTTAGGGCATTTACCTTCTTTATCAAGTGCCACTTCCGGATGCATAGGACATGTATATAACTTAACGACTTCAGCTTTCATTTGTTCTTTGGGAGACAGATTCAGTTTCTTTCCACATTTAGGGCATTTGCCTGGGTCATGACTGGTTACATCAAGATGAACAGGACAGGTATAATTTTTTGTAACTTGTTTTTTCATTTCCTCCTTGTAGGAAAGTGACAGATCCATACCGCATCGAGGACATTTGCCTGGCTTATCACTTGTTACATCGGGATGCATAGAGCATGAGTACAAAACACTATGTTGAGTGGTATCTTTCTTGTCGCCTTTGTTTTGGGCAAATACAGAAACAGAACTGATAGTTAAAGCTGCTATCATCAGCATCAAGATCTTTTTCATATAAATAATTTTGAAGATTAAAAAATGTAATAGAAAAACACATAGCCTGACTCCGATAGCCATCGGAACCCGGCTCAAATAAATAAGTGAAATTTAAATACGGAAAACGCTGTTGAGAATATAGATCCCGACGCCATTATTTCGCGGAGGTGCGTGGTCGAAGGGATTTTCCTGAGTTATAGAAGTTACATAATATTCAGTAGTATGTATAAAAGCAACTGGCGTAGCAATTGCTGCCATCTGTATTTGTTGAAAAGCAGGCTCAGCTACTTTCTGATCACTATTGTTTTTTACAAACTTGTTTTCATCTTTACAACATCCGCCATCTTTTTCCATTCCACACTTATTGCATTTGTCCCCACCTTTCAATAAGCTCCAATTAATGAACTTATCCATGCAATAATGTAAATGAACCGTGGCACCCACTGAAGAGGCGAGATAGAAAACAGCTAATATGGATACCAGTATTTTTTTCATTTCGTGGTAAAATTAAAGCTACCACCACTTTATCAGTATGACCCTGCTCATCATGATAAATTATTTTTCCTGACTTAACTCATTTTGCAGGCTTTTTCTTCAATGCGTTTAGAAATATATATTCGTAGCTTATCATCCAGCTACTCTTCATATTCCTGTAAATATCACTCTTCAACTGAAAGCGATAACCAAGATTTAATTTGCTGGTGCTTTTGAAGATCAATTGTACGGATGATGCCAAATCGAGATAATATTTTTCGTATTCCCAATCAAGATTTTGACCACCTAACAACTCAGCATAGATATTCAGGTTTGTCTGATTATAATCTTTATACTCCAGGGGTAAAACAAGGTAACCGGTAGATAAGGAATAATTCAAACTTTGAAAAGCATACTGTTGTGGCTTGTCGTTTCTTTTTTCATCCAATACTTCAATCAAGCTTGTGGTGCCTGATACGGCGAATTTATTCCAAAGTTGTGTCGCTATCAGTCCAGCTTGTATACCACTATGATCACCCATTAAGTTTAATTCATTATGCTGAAGATGATTCCTGCTGTAGGCGGCCGTTGCAAATGCAGCCATCCGAAAATGCTTATGCACATCATCATTTGAAAGAAAACGATACTTGGCATATACTCTTGCTGACTCATAATAAAAAAAATTTTCATACATGTTGGAAACAGTAAGACCTGCATGCATCATCCATTTTTTACTTAGCCCAAACATAACTTCAGGACTATATCGCTGATCTATCTTGTCACCATGAACACCATTGCCAAACATTGCATTCATCTTCAGGCTCATTGATTTGGCCGGCATGTTAGAGGCTGGCTCTGTATATGGGAAAAGTTCCTGCGCTGTAGTATTGAATCCTATTAATACCAGGAATGCAGGTAAAAATATTTTCATTTTAAATTTTGTAACCCAAGCAATTCTTTAATTTTCTTTTCCAAGTCATCCTTTTCAAGATTGATCGCCACTACGTCTCCATTTTTATTTATTAGAAATGATGCCGGTATTGCATCCACCTGCCATTTTGTTGCAGCCATTGCATCCCATCCGCCAGGATCAATTGCTGACATCCATGTGATCTTATCCTTAGCAGCTGCTTTTCTCCAGTCACTCTTTTGATCATCCAGTGAAACACTCAGGATTTCAAATCCCTTATCCTTATACTTACTGTACATTTTTACCAAATGCTTATTTGAATAGCGGCATGGCCCGCACCAACTTGCCCAGAAATCAAGCATAAAAACTTTGCCTTTTAAAGATGAAAGTTTTATTGAATCGCCTTTTATGCCTACAACTGTAAAATCAAGACGATAATCCGTGATGTTGGGGATAGGTCCTTGTGCTTTTATTGCTGATGCAGAAAAAGCAAGAACTAGGCTAAGGGTAAGAATGCGAAGGTTCTTCATTTCGTTTTTATTAAGAAAGCTTCTCTCCCCTTGTTAGCGGGAGAGAAACTTTTGATCAAATAATAACATGATAGACTCTTTGTTCTGAATGCATACCATCTTTAACACAACAATTGCCAGTTTTTCCTGTTTTGATGCATTCCATTTTTGTAGCAGAGCTGAACTTTTTAAAATCCTTTACTGAAAGAAAATCCTTATCAACAATGGTTAAAGTCTGTTCACCATTCAACACTTTCTCGCTGCTACCTACAAAATGAAAGTTTTTACCATCAAGTTCCAGGTGCTTATCTTTTTGAATACTCACATCGGAGAAATTCCCTGTCACTTTGAATGATGCAACAGAAAACCCAGCATCTTCCACCGCCTTCTTCAACGCATCAAAATCAGCATTATTGTTTTCCTTAAAGATGATCGTGTATTCCTGATTTTTAATATTCACTTTTACTTCCTGTACAAACGGAACTTTCTCTAATGCCACTTTAACGGCCTTTGAACACATGGAGCAGGTGAGTCCACTTGCCTGTAAGGAAGCTTTAGAAAACTGTGAATAACCACCGATATATATCATTGCTGCAACCAGCAGCATTAAGACCTTTTTCATGCTACACTAATTTAAAAATAAATTACGATTTTTTACAGCATCCTTTCTCTGCACAGAGTGTCATATCACACTTGCCGTCTTTACAACAACCCGCATCTTTACAAGCCTGCATTGTACATTTACCATCTTTACAGCAATCCATACCTGCACAATCTTCTTTGGTGCATTTGCCGTCTTTGCAACAATCCATTTTTTCATTGCTTGCTGACGCAGTTGCTGTTCTATCATATTTGCAACAATCATGAAGTTTATCATATGCTTCAGTTGTAGTTTTTGCACCTACATTATCATATCCTGCATCGGCAATGCTTTTCTGAATTTTGGCAAGATTAGATGACGTAGAATTGTATTTAACAGTAATGATCTTTGTGTCTTTGTTCCAATCAGCATAGGTAGCGCCGGCTGCTTTTGCTGCTTTTTCAATTTTGGCTTCACACATCCCGCAATTACCGGAAACCTGAAATGTTTCAGTTTTTGTTTTTTGAGAAAAAGAAGTGGTTGCAATTGCGCAACAAATAAGAACAGTTGAAAATATTTTAAACGATTTCATATAATTTGAGTTTGTTACTTTAAAAAATTTGATCCTTAATTCTGTTTTTACTACTCAATGTTGAATAGCGATAAGAACGCATCCCGATAGCTATCGGGACGATGCAACAGGAGCTACATAGTAGCACTGTTGATAAGCTCATAAGAATCTCAAATCCTGAAAACGCAATTTTGTAAGTAGGTGTCCTGCTTACTTAATGGAGGGGAATGTGTTTCTAAGTAAAGTTGATGAGTTGATCTAACCAGGAATGTTTCATTCCAAAGTGGTAAGTCAGCAACAACTGCTTCAGGTGAATTGAATTTAAAACTGATAGCAGATGTTTGCTGATCATCCTGGATCTTAAAGATCTTTACCTCATCCTTGCAACATTCATTGCCTTCTGATTTATGCATTCCGCATATGCCACAATAGTCAGATTTCTTGGCGCCGAGTTGTACCGAATCAAAGCTGTCCATGCAGTAGTGAAAACTAATTACCACACCGCTGCTAAAAGCAACATATAAGATCAGCAATATGGATGCAATGGACTTTTTCATTTTAGAAGTACACAAAGATAACACGAGTTTCCAGTAAAATCGTATGACTTTGAAAAGAAATATATGAGTGGTAAGATTTTGTGAATCAATTAAGAAAGGTCCAATAAATACTCAAGCGGAAGTTCAAACCCGGGTAAGGGTAATCAGGAGCAGCAAAATTATTATGCCGGAAACCCAAGCCATTTTCAACAGTTAGAGTATTCAGATTCTCCGCCCGTATAAAGGCCCGGAAATTACGAATACGGAAGTGTATATATGCTGCGATATCGGGACGATTGCTGATGCGAACGCTGTCCTGGAAAAAGAATTGCCCAGTCGCTGGTGAATATCCATCTGCGTTGTAAGGTGTATGATATTTTACTTCAAAACCTGTTGCAATATTCAGTTTCTTAAATCCTAGCGTTCCCTCATAACCGAAGCGGTTGCGGGTAAAAAACGTTGGCAGATTGAGATCAACATTTCCTGTTTTTTGTTGAAAATAAACATCAGTGTGCCATAACCATCGTTTTCCAATTCTAAATACTTTTCCGAGAGATATCTGTAAAACATTAAACAGGGCATTTTCTTGCTGTACTTTGTAATAATCTGTGTAATAAGTGTAGTTAGCCGCAAGAAAATAGTTACCAGAAATTTCAAGGGCGGGCTTTGCCAAATAAAATGATCCGTTGATCAGCGTAATATTCTCTTTGTTGAGATCTTTTGGAGCATCAAAATAAAAACTGCTACGATGATCAAAAGAAAACGAAGGGGTTCGGTTCACGTTTCTAAAACTGAGGTCAATATAATCTCCTTTCCTGGACACGATCCTTTTCAAGTTCATAAAAGCTTCATAATCGCCGGAATTAAGTCCCGCAAAATAAAGTTTCCCCGCGATTGAAACATCCCATTTCTTATCACGTGTCATATTCCTGTACTCACCCTGCCCAATCAGGTTGTAAAACGAGCCGCTAAACGAATCCGTAACTGCTTTCAGGTTTTGGGCAACTATGCCGAGTTTAAGAAATTGTAATTGGTTTTTTGCGTCAGGAAAAGTGTAGATCGAAAACTCATTGTTTATCTCTTTCCACCTGTCGAAAAGTGTCAATGTACTATCAACCAAAACATAATTATATGCAGTGTCGTAATAAAATGGAGAAGGATAATAGCCTATATCTAAATTAGGGGTATCCATGAATTTTAACTTATAAGTGCTATATCTGAAGACATGTTCAAACCTGAGCCTGGGATAAAATAAGGGAATGACCACTGAGTCACCGACTATGGAATCCTTTTTACCAAGATCATACTGTTGCTTGATCATGAAGTGAAGATCAGCGTAACGATTTCCCGTGTGTAAAGTTGAACTGAAAAAATTTGTCCCAAATTGTGCATCACCACCTAATTTGGTTGGAATATTGAACCGATCGTTGTAGATAGGGTCATTCAAATAATCATGGTCGTTTCTTAAACCACCATTTTCATCTGATTGCAGCGTATTGGCAAGCAATACAAAATAATTATTGTACCGTTTGTTTATTGACTGATACCAGGAAGTAATAAGATAATTATTATCATTTGTTTTTTGATTTTTAAAGAAGCCAGGAGCGTTAATAAGACGATATTGAAGTAATATGTTTAGGTTCGGTTTCACATTTTGTGTGTGTGTGATCTCTGCTATCTGTTCTGCTCTGCCACCAAGCATGTAAGCTAATTCAGTATATGGTCTTGTCGTATTAAAAAAACGTATTGTTTCCAGGTTCCAGTGATATGCATCAAAAGCATGCATGCCGTGATTCCAACCACTATGCATATCGGGATTAAAAAGTATCGAATGGGTTGCTGTCCCCAAATTTCCTAAAAAAGCATGTTCTGCAGGGATCGGAAAACGTTTGTTGAAATCCATTATTGAAGAATCAAGCTTGTTGCGTTGAAGAGAAAAAGGTAATTGATAATAAATAGTAATTGAATCTTCGTACTTATCGCGGTGCTGAAGACTATCAGAACCTTGCCCGGAAAACCCACCTGAAAACCTGCCTTGCACTTGCCCAGGCAAATTATTAATGCCTCTTCCCATCGGGTTAGTCCGCTGAGAAAAAATCGTTCCTGAGAAAAACAGTAAAAAAATGAAGTATGTAGATCTTAATGCCAGTGTTAATAATTATAATGTGAAATTACAGCCGCAAAAATAAAACCGGGAATATCAAAAGTTAAAGTACACCAACCAATTCCTTAAAAATAGCTGCCAGTTTCGGTTCTGCCGCTTTTGCAAAATGCA
>Ga0207641_10000866_pt1 | contig 31807 bp, 25 predicted proteins | sample KBSSwiS62_FD_184306 | JGI IMG/M metagenome (GOLD analysis project Ga0207641, IMG submission 184306) | Switchgrass rhizosphere microbial communities from Kellogg Biological Station, Michigan, USA - KBS Switchgrass S6-2 (SPAdes) (version 2) | ecosystem: Host-associated > Plants > Roots >... | reverse complement strand
GCCGCCCCTGGCGGGGGCCGGCTGACCGAGGCGCTGAACTTCCGGATCGACCCGCCGGAGGACCTGTACGCCCCGGCGGACGGCGACGTCCCGGACGGCCGCCGCGGCCGCCGCGCCGCCCAGGATGACTTCCTCGAGGACGAGTTCGACCAGCTGGACGACCTCGACTCGTTCGACGACGACCTCGACGAGGACGACCCAGACGACGACCGCGGCGTGGGCCGGCGACGCCGGTTCGAGCCGGCGCCGCGCCGCGGCGACCAGGGCGACCGGGCCCGGCGCCGCCGCGCCGCCCCGAAGCTCGTCGCGATGCTGCTCGTGCTGGCGGTGCTGCTCGGCGGTGGCATCTACGCGGGTGGCCGCGTGTTGGGCCGGCTGACCGGTTCGTCGTCGGCTCCGGACTTCCCGGGCCCTGGGCTCGGCAGCGTCAACGTCAAGGTCATCCAGGGCGCGACGGCGACGGACATCGCCAAGTCGCTGTTCGACGCGGGCGTCATCAAGAGCGAGCGCGCGTTCATCACCGCGGCCGCGAACGACCCGAACTCCCGGAAGATCCAGCCAGGCACCTTCCGGCTGAAGACCCAGATGAGCGCCAAGGAGGCGCTGGCCGCGCTGCTCGACAACGCGAACTCGATCTACAAGTTCACGCTGGTGCCAGGCAGGACGGCCGACTTTCTGATCACCGAGCTGGCCGACCGGCTCGGCGTGCCCAAGCAGACCTACCAGGACCTCATCGACCATCCGGCCGGCAAGCTGGACCTGCCGAGCTATGCCAGCGGTCGGGTCGAGGGCTACCTGTTCCCCGGAACCTATGACCTGGACCCCAAGGCGACGCCGGCGCAGACCCTCAACATGTTCATCGACGCGTTCAACACGCAGGCGAAGCAGATCAACCTTGAGACACTCGCGCAGCAGAACGGCATGACGCCGGGCCAGATCGTCACGATCGCCTCCATCATCCAGATGGAGGTGCCGCGCATGGACGACGGTCAGCGGGTCTCCAGGGTCATCTACAACCGGCTGGCTGACAAGACCGGCAGGTACCAGAAGCTCGACATGGACTCGACGACCCGGTACGCGGTCCAGAAGTTCACCGGGCCGCTCAGCCAGAAAGACCTGACCAACCCGAGCCCCTACAACACCCGTCTGCACACGGGGCTGCCCCCGGGCGCGATCGCGAGCCCCGCGCTGTGGGCGCTGACGTCGGCGCTGCACCCGTACGCCGGGCCGCAGGGCGGCGACGGGCAGCCGTGGTACTACTTTGTCGCGCTGCCGAAGTCGAAGATCACGATCTTTGCCAGTGAGTCGGAGTGGCCGGCGGCCCAGGCCCGGTTCAAGGCTGAGGGCGGCGTTGGCTGAGCCCGGCCCGGCGGGGCCGGCCGAGCCCTCGTCGGGCGGGTCCCCGTCGGGGAGACGCGCGGCGGTGCTCGGCTCGCCGGTCGGGCACTCGCTGTCCCCGGTGCTGCACCGCGCGGCCTACCAGGCGCTCGGCTTGGAGGGCTGGTGCTACACGGCCGTCGAGGTCGACGAGGCGGGGCTACCGGGCATGCTGGACCGCGTGCGGTCCGAGCCCTGTTGGGCCGGGCTGTCGCTGACGATGCCGCTGAAGACGGCGGCGGTAGGTCTCGTCGACCGGCTCGACGAGTCGGCCGTGCTCGTCGGCGCGCTCAACACGGTCGTCGTCGAGCCCGGTGGTGTGCTGGCGGGCTACAACACCGACATCGCCGGCATCCGTCATGCCCTGCTGCAGGTGCTCGCCCCTGCCCGTCCCGGCGCCCACGAGGCGCTGCCGTCCTGGTCGCCGCGGCCGTCCGCGCCTAAGCCGGCGCTGACGGCGCCGCCGGTCCGGGCCCTGGTGCTGGGCGCCGGCGGCACGGCGCGGGCTGCCGTCGCGGCGCTGGGGACGGTCGGGGTGCGCCGGGTCGGCGTGGTCGCGCGCCGGGCGGCCGCCGTCGAGCCGCTCGCCGAGATCGGCGAGCGGCTCGGGCTGGAGGTTGTCGGGCTGCCCTGGGAGATCGTCGCCGGCGGGCTGCGCCACGCGGTCGACCTCGTCGTGGCGACCACCCCGGCCGGCGTCACCGACCAGCTCGCTGAATGGGCCTGGCCGGCCGGCTGCCCCTTGGTGGAGCTGCTCTACCACCCGTGGCCAACCCCACTGGCGGTCACCGCCTACCGCGCGGGCGCGCGGGTCGCGGGCGGGATGGTCGTCCTCGCGGCGCAGGCCGCCGGACAGGTCGCGCTGCACACCGGTCAGGAGGTCGACGTCGACGTCCTGCTGGCCGCCGGCACCCAGGCGCTCACCCGTCGGGGCGCCATCGACGCGCTGTCGCCGACGAAGAACTGACGCTCCGGTCCGGCCCTGACCCGTTCGGTCGCTGTGAGTTACGCAACTCGTGGCCCGGCGGGTGGCGAGGATGGAAAAGGCTCATCCCGACGACCCCGTTCCTGAAAGCGGAAGAGCGCCCGTGGACCCGTACGAACCCGTGCACCCGTACGACGATGCCGACCCGCGCGACGACGCCGACGAGGCCGAACCTGGCTATGACGCGTACTACGACAGCTATGACCCCTATGACCGCCGGGACAGCCGCTCGGACGGCTACGACGGCTTGGTAGACGACGGCGTCGAAGACGGCGGCTTTGCGGACGGCGGCCGATCCGACGGCTACGACCGCTTCGACGACGACCGTTTCGGCGGCCGGGATGATCGGCCGCGGCCGCGCCGCCGGGCGCTGCCGAAGCTGCTGGTCACGCTGGTCGTCCTCGCCGCCGTGCTCGGTGGCGGGATCTACGCGGCCGGTTCGCTGCTCCCGCACCTGGGCGGCGGCGGGTCGTCCGAGGCCAAGGATTACCCGGGTCCGGGCACTACCGCGGTCGGCATCCGAGTCGAGGAGGGCGACAGCCTGTCCGACATCGCGGACACGCTCTACCGCGGGGGAGTGATCGCCTCCAGGAAGGCGTTCCTCAACACGGCCGGGGTCAGCCAGGACGCGGAGCGGATCCAGCCCGGCGAATACCCGATGAAGCGTCAGATGAGCGCAGCCCAGGCGCTCGCCATTCTGCTCGACCCGTCGGCCAACACCCTGCGTCTGACCATCACCGAGGGCGAGACCGTCCAGGCAGTGCTCAAGGCGCTGTCCGCCCACCTCCGGGTGCCGGTCGCCACCTATGAAGCCATCGTGCGCGATCCGGCCGGAAAGCTCAGGCTGCCGGCCTACGCGAACGGCCTGGTCGAGGGCTACTTCTACCCGGCCACCTACGTGCTTGACCCGGCCGCGACCCCGGCACAGACGCTGCAGATGTTCGTCGACGAGTTCACCGACCAGACGGCAGCCCTCGGCCTGGAAAGCGGTGCGGCGCGACTCGGCCTGACCCCCGCCCAGGTCGTCATCGTGGCCTCCATCCTGGAGAAGGAGGTCAAGAACGCGCCGGAGTACCCGATGGCCGCCACGGTGATCTACAACCGGCTGCACGACCAGAGGGAATTCCCCACGCTGGGCATGGACTCGACGACCCGCTACGCCGAGAACAACTACGAGGGCCCGCTGACGCAGAGCCAGCTGGCGGCGAACAACCCGTACAACACCCGCAAGATCAGCGGCCTCCCGCCTGGGGCCATCTCCAACCCCGGCCACCTGGCCCTGACCTCGGCCCTCAACCCGACCCCCGGATCCTGGAAATACTTCGTCTCCATGCCGAACGGCGAGACGAAGTTCGCCACCACCCCCCAGGAGTTCGACCAGCTCCTGGCCGAGTACAAGGCCGCCGGCGGCACCGTTGGCGGCTGAGCCCCGCCCCCTCTGCACCCGCACGGGTTCGGGACAATAGGAGACATGTGGGGAATAGCGGAGCCATTGACTGGTACGGCACAGAATGGTCGGGTGTGCTGCTACGTCCTGCTCCATGTCCACGACCTTGATGACGTCTACCGCGACGCGAAGTTCTTGGGACTCTTGAACTGGCAGCGGTCGGCAGCTGACTAGATGTCCGTGTGCTGGAATTTCAGCCTGGTCGGTCTGGCCGTCACGTTCATTCTCGCGCTGGGGGCGGTCGTGGCCGCTGTGGCGTTCGGGCCGTCGCTTGTTGAGGCGTTCGCCCCCTTTGAGGGCGAGGCGATTCGCCGGAGAGTACCCTCGCGGCTGACGTTCGGCATCGGGTCGGCGGTGGCGGTCGCCGGAGTCACCATAGCCGTGCTGGGCGCTGGTTCCGTCGGCTGGCTGCCCGCGTACCTGTACCTGACAATCGTCGGCGTCCTGCTCGCCGCCGTAGACGCTCGCGTCCACCGGCTCCCGGACGCGATCGTGCTCCCGTCCTACCCGATCCTCGCCGCACTGCTGGGTGTCGCCGCCGTCATTGATCGGATCAACTACGGCCACTGGGCCGACGGCCAGTGGAAAGCCAGCGCCCGGGCGAGCGAGGCTCTCGTCGGAGCCGCCGTGCTACTGATTTTCTTCGGCCTGTTGCACCTGATTCCGCGCAGTGGGCTGGGTCTGGGTGACGTGAAGCTCGTCGGTCTCCTGGGCGCGGCCCTCGGCTGGGTGTCGCTGTCTCTTGTTCCCCTCGGCCTCGTTCTCGGCATTCTGTCCGCCGGCCTGTGGGCCGCTTTCCTGCTGGCCACCGGCCGCGCGAACCGCTCCGACCCGATCCCCTACGGTCCCCACCTCCTCCTTGGGGCGTTTCTGGCCCTCCTGGCCGGCGCCGTCGGCGCCTAGCCGGTCCGGTCGCCAGGGACAGTCACGATCCACGTGGAGCGGGAGTACGGCGTCGGCCGTGGCCGTATCGACCTGGGGTTGTGCCAGCTCGACGGCTACCTTGGCCGCCTGGCCTCTCGACGGACTGTCTCGTGGTCTTGACCAGCGTCCCTGCGCCGTCGCGCCCCCGTCGGACGCGGCGCTGAACGTCGCCAGCAGCCCCGCTGGACGGAACATCGCCCTCCTGCGCTGCTGAGCGGGTATCTCGTCGTACCTGGCGGTGCCGGGGGCGTGCGCAGCCGTCACTACGGCGGCACAAAGATCGTGACGCGCTCTGTTGGTATCCCCCTGAATGTCCGTAAAATCCTCATCGGTGGGGGTGGATCGGCTCTGCGCGAGCGGGAGCCCCGACACTAGGATGGTTCGTCAAATGACGGTCAGTGACGGCCGTGGTTGGTGGGCGACCGCTTCGTATCCCCCGACCCAGGTTGACTCCCCGGCGGGCGATCCCCGGGCAGAGCCGTTCGTCGTCGTCAACACCCCCAGCGGTCCGATCAGGGTGCCGCAGTCGGCCGCCCCGCCGGGCGAGTGGCGGCGGTATCCCGGTCGGGAGACCGCGCCGATGCCGGAGTTCCCGCCCGACCTGGGCGCGCCGGGACTCCAGGAGGACAGGGGGTCGTTCGGCCAGTCGACGGCCGCCGGCTGGGAGACGACGGCGGCCGGACCGGGGTCCTTCCCGCCCGCCCCGCAGCCGCCTGCCGCGAGCGCAGGCGCCAGGCGGGACGACGCCGCGCGCGATGTCCGTGAGCGGGACGACGCCGCGCGCGATGACCCCGAATGGGGTGACGCCGCGTGGGATGCGGCCGACTGGGGCGACGGGACGTGGAACGGCCGGTGGGGCATTGGTCGCCGCCGCGCCGCGGAGTCGTCAGGCGACCGCTTCCGCGGCTACCTGGCCTCCGAACGCGAGTCCGCCGCGATGTACCGGGAACTCGCCGGGGTCAGCGACGGTCCGGAGGGTGAGGTGCTGCGCCAGCTGGCCGACGTAGAGGACGAGCACGCCGGCCACTGGGAGAACCAGCTGCGCACCATCGGCGAGCCCGTTCCCTCCGCCTTCCGCTACCGGCGCAGCCTGCGGCTGCGGGTCGTGATCTGGCTCGCCCGCCGGTTCTCGCTGTCCGCCGTGCTGCCGATGCTGGAGGCCAGCGAGAACGCCAACGCCGGCCTCTACGACGGCGAGAGCGCCGCAGCCCCGGGCATGCGTCTCGAGGAACGGCGCCACGCCCGGCTGCTGGCCGGGATGTCGGCGCGCGAGGTGTCGCGGGGCGGCATCGGGGCGAGCGAGCGCTGGCACCGCGGCGACCGGTCCGGGGCGCTGCGCGCGGCCGTGTTCGGTGTCAACGACGGGCTGGTGTCCAACGCCTCCCTGGTGCTCGGCTTCGTCGGCTCCGGGGCGACCAACCGGGTGATCCTGCTGGCGGGGATCGCCGGTCTGCTCGCCGGGGCGTTCTCGATGGGCGCGGGTGAGTTCGTGTCGGTGTCGAGCCAGCGCGAGATGTTCGCCGCCGAGGTCCGCCTCGAGGAGGAGGAGCTGCGCCACTTCCCGGAGGGGGAGGAACGCGAGCTGGCGCTGCTCTACCAGGCCAAGGGCCTGCCTAAGGAACAGGCGGAGGAGACCGCCCGCAAGATCATGGAGAATCCGGCGACGGCGCTGGACACGCTCGCCCGCGAGGAGCTCGGCCTGGACCCGGACGAGCTCGGCTCGCCGTGGGCGACGGCGGGGTCGAGCGCGGCGTCGTTCACGGCCGGCGCGTTCGTCGTGGTGCTGCCGTTCCTGATCGGGTCCGGCACCGCGGCGGCGGTCACGGCGGTGTTGCTCGCGGCCCTCGCCCTCGCCGGGGTCGGCGGGGGTCTGAGCCTGCTGGCCGGCCAGTCGCCGCGGCGCGGCGCCACCCGCCAGCTGGTCGTCGGCGGGCTGGCCGTCGCCGCCGCGTTCGGCATCGGCGGTCTGCTCGGGGTCGGCATGGCCTGACACGTAGGAGGCGGCGTGCGGAGGTCTCGCCGGAGCGTAGCGAGGGCGAGGCCGGAGCGCGCAGCCGACGGAGTGGCAGCGATGGTACTGACACGCAGCCGACGGAGTGGCAGCGATGGTACTGACGCGCAGCCGACGGAGTGGCGGAGGCACTGAGGCCGGACTGTGCCCGCGTGATCAGTGCCGGCCGGGTTGGCCGGCCGGCGTGAAAGACTGGGGGCATGGTGAGGTGGTTGACGGCGGGGGAGTCGCACGGGCCGGCGCTGGTGGCGACCGTGGAGGGCCTGCCGGCCGGGATCCGGGTGACCAGCTCGGACATCGGGGACGATTTGGCGCGCCGCCGGCTCGGCTACGGCCGGGGGGCCCGGATGAAGTTCGAGCGCGACGAGGTGGAGCTGCTCGGCGGGCTGCGCCACGGCGTGAGCCTCGGCGGGCCGGTCAGCATCGTCGTGCGCAACACCGAGTGGCCCAAGTGGCAGAAGGTCATGGCGCCGGACCCGGTGGCCCCCGAGGAGCTCGCCGGGCTCGGCCGTAACGCGCCGCTGACCCGCCCGCGGCCCGGCCACGCGGACCTCGCCGGGATGCAGAAGTACGGGTTCGACGACGCCCGGCCGGTGCTGGAGCGGGCGAGCGCGCGGGAGACCGCGGCCCGCGTCGCGCTCGGCACCGTCGCCAGGAACTTCCTGCGGCAGGCGTACGGCGTCGAGATCCTGTCGCATGTGCTCTCGATAGGGGCCGTGGCCGTCCCGGCGGGGACACCGCTGCCGGCGGCCGGGTCGCTCGCGGCGATCGACGCCGACCCGTGCCGCTGCGCCGACCCGGACACGTCCGCCCGGATGGTCGCCGAGATCGACGCCGCCCACAAGGACGCGGACACGCTCGGCGGCGTCGTCGAGGTGCTGGTCTACGGCCTGCCGCCCGGCCTCGGCAGCTACGTCATGGGCGACCGTCGGCTCGACGCGCGCCTGGCCGGCGAGCTGATGGGCATCCAGGCGGTCAAGGGCGTCGAGTTCGGCGACGGGTTCGAGACCGCGCGCCGGCGCGGTTCCGCCGCGCACGACGAGATCGAGGTCCTCGCGCCGGAGAACGGCATCAAGAAGGTGCGGCGGGCGACCGACCGGGCCGGCGGCGTCGAGGGCGGCATGACGAACGGCGAGGTGCTGCGGGTCCGGGCGGCGATGAAGCCGATCTCGACACTGTCCCGGCCGCTGTCGACGGTCGACGTCGCCACCGGCGACACGGCGGTCGCGATCGCGCAGCGTTCCGACGTTTGCGCGGTACCGGCGGCGGGGGTCGTCGCCGAGGCGATGGTCGCGCTGGTGCTCGCCGACGCGGCGCTGGAGAAGTTCGGCGGCGACTCGGTCGAGGAGACCCGCCGCAACTACGAGTCCTACCTGAAGTCGCTGGCGGTCCTGTCGTGACCAGCGAGCACCGCGCGGTCGAGCCGGCCGCGGGGTCGACGCGGCCGCTGGTCGTGCTGGTCGGTGCCCCGGGCGCGGGCAAGACGACCGTCGGGACCCTGCTGGCCAGCCGGCTCGGGGTGACGCTGCGCGACACCGACACCGACGTCGAGGCCGCGCTGGGTCTCAGCGTCTCGGACATCTTCATCGAGCACGGCGAGGAGACCTTCCGCGCCGCCGAACGGGCGGCCGTCGCGGCGGCGCTCGCCGAGCACCCGGGGGTGCTCGCGCTCGGCGGCGGAGCGGTGCTCGCCGAGCAGACACGCGCGGCGCTCGCCGGGCACCGCGTCGTCTACCTGGACGTCGACGTGCATGACGCCGCGAAACGGGTGGGCCTGGCCCGCGACCGCCCGCTGCTGATCGAGGCACCGCGCACCCGACTGACGGCGCTGCTGCGCGAGCGCAGGCCGTTCTACGAAGAGGTCGCGACGGCCGTCATCGAAACAGCCGGGCGGACGCCCGACGAGGTCGCCGACGCCGTGCTCGCCGCGCTGCCGGGCGTGCTTGCCGAGCACTGACGACGCCGGCCCGGCAGGCGACACCCAGCCCCGCGGGCACGGCCCGACGACGAGGACAGGGAATGGACACGCGGATGACAGGGGTCGCGAGGTGACCGGGACGCGAGGCCCGGCCGGGGAACTTGTGCGGGTGCCGGTGGCGCCCGCGGGGGACCGGCCGTACGAGGTCCTCGTCGGGGACGGCCTGGTCGGGCGGCTGGCGAGCACCGTCGCCGGCCGGACGAGAGCGGCCGTCATCCACCCCGCCGCGATGGCGGCGGCGGCCGCCGCCGCGGTCGCGGACCTGCGGGACACGGGCGTCGAGGCGCATCCGATCGCGGTGCCCGACGGTGAGGCCGCCAAGGAACTCGGCGTCGCCGGGCATTGCTGGGACGAGCTGGGCCGGCTCGGGTTCACCCGCGATGACGTGGTCGTCGGCTTCGGCGGCGGCACGGTGACCGACCTGGCCGGGTTCGTCGCCGCCTGCTGGCTGCGCGGGGTCGACGTCGTCCAGGTGCCGACGACAGTGCTCGCGATGGTCGACGCGGCCGTCGGCGGGAAGACCGGCATCGACACCGACGCCGGGAAGAACCTCGTCGGCGCGTTTCACCAGCCGCTCACGGTCCTCTGCGACACCGCGCTGCTGGCCACGCTGCCGAGGCCGGAGGTCCAGGCGGGCCTGGCCGAGGTCGTCAAGGCCGGCTTCATCGCGGACCCGGGCATTCTCGATCTCCTGGACGACGACCCGACCGGTGCGGCGCACCTGCCGGAGCTGATCGAACGGGCGATTCGGGTGAAGGCCGAGGTCGTCTCCGGCGACCCGCGCGAGGCCGGCCGCCGGGAGATCCTCAACTACGGCCACACGCTGGCGCACGCGATCGAGAAAGTGGAGCACTACCGCTGGCGGCACGGCGCGGCGGTGTCGGTCGGCCTGGTCTACGCCGCCGAGTTGTCTCGGCTGGCGGCGGGCCTGGACGCGGGGGTCGCCGCGCGCCACCGCGAGCTGCTCACCCGGGTCGGCCTCCCGGTGGACTACCAGGCGGACGCCTGGCCGGACCTGCTGGCCGCGATGCGGGTCGACAAGAAGTCACGCGGCCGGGTGCTGCGCTTCGTCGTCCTCGACGCGCTGGGCGCGCCGCGGCTGCTGGCCGACCCGGACCCGGAGCTGGTCCGGGCCGCCTTCGACGCGGTCGCGACGCAGCGGGCGGGCGGCGCCCCGTGACCGCGATCCTCGTCCTGTCCGGCGTGAACCTCGGCCGGCTGGGTAAACGGGAACCGGCGGTCTACGGCCGGACGACCTACCCGGAACTGGTCGCGCTCGTCGAGCGGACGGCCGCGGAACTGGGCGTCGACGTCGACTGCCGGCAGACCGACGACGAGGCCACGATGATCGGTTGGCTGCACGAGGCCGCCGACACCGGCGCCGCGGTGATCCTCAACCCGGGGGCGTGGACGCACTACTCGTACGCGCTGCGCGACGCCGCCGCGGCGCTCGGCGGCCCGCTCGTCGAGGTGCACCTGTCCCAGGTGGCGGCCCGGGAGCCGTTCCGGCACGTCAGCGTGATCGGCCCGGTCGCCACCGGCACCATCACCGGGCTCGGCCCGGAGGGCTACCTGCTCGCGCTGCGCGCGCTCGCCGCCCGCCAGGTCCGCGTGGTCTGAGCGCGGAACGGAGCTCAGTAGAGACGCCTGAGCGGAGGAGGCGGCGGGCGGAGGTCACGTGGGAGCGCAGCGAGCACGGGGCCGTAGCTCGCAGCCGACGGAGCTCAGCAGAGACACCTGAGCGGAGGAGGCGGCGGGCGGAGGTCACGTGGGAGCGGAGCGAGCATGGGGCCGTAGCTCGCCGCGGACGGAGCTCAGTAGAGAGGTCTGACTGGCGACGTGCGCCAGCTTGCGGCGGCGGCGGCCGTCCGGACCAGACCGGCGTCGGTAAACTCGTCCGCGACCTCAACGGAGCGGATCACAAGGCCGCACATGGCCTGCATGGGCACAGGAGAATCGGACAAGTGGCTACCACGAACGACCTGAAGAACGGCCTGACGCTCGACATCGACGGCGTCCTGTGGAATGTCGTCGCCTTCCAGCACGTCAAGCCGGGCAAGGGCGGGGCGTTCGTCCGCACCACCCTGAAGAACGTGCTGACCGGCAAGGTGGTCGACCGGACGTTCAACGCCGGCGTCAAGGTGGAGTTCGCGACCGTCGACAAGCGGGAGATGACCTACCTCTACCGCGACGGCGCCGAGTTCGTCTTCATGGACAGCGAATCCTACGACCAGATCCCGATCGCGCCGGAGGTCGTCGGGACGGCGGCCGACTACATGCTGGAGAACACCGTGGCGACGGTGGCGCTGCACGACGGCGCCCCGCTGTACGTCGAGCTTCCGGCCAGCGTCGAGCTGACGATCTCGCACACGGACCCGGGCCTGCAGGGCGACCGGTCCACCGGCGGCACCAAGCCGGCCGAGCTGGAGACCGGCGCGACGATACAGGTCCCGCTGTTCGTCACCACCGGCGAAAAGGTGAAGGTCGACACTCGCGACGGGCGTTACCTCGGCCGGGTGACGAGCTGAGCGCCAGGTCCAAGGCCCGCAAACGCGCGCTCGACATTCTCTACGAGGCCGACGTGCGGTCCGTCTCCCCGTTGGAGACGCTGTCCGCGCGGTCGGTCGAGAACGACCCGCCGATCAGCGACTATGCGCGCGGCCTGGTGCGGGACGTCGCCGAGCACGCGGACCGCATCGACGGTTTCATTGCCGAGCATGCCGAGGGCTGGACACTCGAGCGAATGCCGGCGGTCGACCGCAACATCCTGCGGATCGCGGTCCTGGAGATGGTGTGGCGGGATGACGTGCCCGACCGCGTCGCGATCGACGAGGCGGTGGAGCTGGCGAAGACGGTCTCGACCGACCGCTCCCCGGCCTTCGTCAACGGCCTGCTGGCCAGCCTGCTCGACGTCAAGCCGGCCGTCGACTAGCGGCTGGTGCCTGACGGTCGCCTGGTCTCGGTTCTCCCGGTACGCCGCTCGCCGCGGCGTACCGGGTGCCCCCGGCTGCTGTCGGACGTCCGGCTTCAGACGTCGGACGGGGTGGCCTCCTGGCCGGCCTCCGGGGACAGCACGCCCCAGGAGACGAGCTGCTCGGTGAGCTTGCTCGGCGAGGTGTCGTAGATCACCGCGAGTGACCGCAGGTCCTCGTAGCGGATCGACAGGACGCGGCCGTTGTAGTCGCCGCGCTGGCTCTGGATGGTGGCCGCGTACCGGGCGAGCGGGCCGCCCTGCTCCTTGGGGACCTGCGAGAGCCGCTCGAGGTCAAGGACGATGCGGGGAGACTGCTCCAGCGGAGCGACGGTCGAGCCCTCGGGAAGGAGCTCACCTACCGGGACGCCATAGAACTCGGCGAGCTCGGACAGACGCTGAACGGTGACGGCGCGGTCCCCACGTTCGTAGGAGCCCACGACGACGGCCTTCCACCGACCGTGCGACTTCTCCTCCACGCCATGCAGCGAGAGCCCCTGCTGGGTGCGTATTGCCCGCAGCCGAGCACCGAGCGCCTTCGCATAGTCGGACATCGGAGTGCCCACTCCTGTCGTGGTCTGAGTCAGATGGAGCCGCTGGCTCTTGCCGACGGCGGTTACCGATAGTAGTGCCCAGGCGGTTGCGACCCCACAAGAGGGGGGTCGTGTCGCCTCTTTCTTTGTACCACTTTCTGTAGCCCCGTCGTCGCTCCCGGCGCTACTCCACGGGGACTTCTGGCGGTCGACCCGCTCCGGCCCGCTGTCCGGTCGCGGTAACGCGATGTGATGCGCGCCGAGCCTCGTCTCCCGGTTCCACACGCCCCATCGTCGGCCGTGCGAGTCGGGTAACCAGACGCGCTTGGCGCGTCATCGAGAGTACGGACCGCGGCGCGTGAGCGTACCGCCGTCATGGCGCAGAGTGCATGCTTCCCTCCAGGCCCGTGTGACATCTCGCATGCATGCAGTGGCCCCGATCGCGACGGCGGGTAGTGGCCGCACCTGCTGGTACCGTCTTTCGGACCGCTCCTTTAAGGACCGTCCCGTGAGGCGGGGAAGGAGGGATGGGTGGCCGACGCTGCTCGCCGTAACTACGGCTCCGCCCCCAGGAGCGATGCCGCCGCGACAGGCGGCTCTCCCAAGCATTCGCCGGCGCCGGTTCCCGACGGCGACGCCGGCGCCGCCGGGACCGACGGCCCCCAGACTGGTGGCCCCGAGTCTGGCGCCGAGGCCGGCGGGCGCCCGACGAGCCGGGCGGTACTCGCCCCGGCCGACCTCGCGAGAATCGTCAGCCGGATGGCGCACCAGATTCTGGAGAAGACCTCCGGCGGCGACGGCGTGGTGCTGCTCGGCATTCCGACCCGGGGCGTGCCGTTGGCGGCCCGGTTGGCCGCCCGTATTCACGACGTCGAGGGCGTGACGGTCCCGACCGGCTCGCTCGACCCGACGATGTACCGCGACGACCTGCGACTGAAGGCGGTCCGCCCGCTGCGGGTCACCGATATCCCGGACGGTGGGATCGACGGGCGGGTCGTCATCCTCGTCGACGACGTCCTGTACTCCGGCCGCACCGTGCGCGCGGCGCTCGACGCGCTCGCCGAGTACGGCCGGCCGCGCGCGGTGCAGCTCGCGGTCCTCGTCGACCGCGGCCACCGCGAACTGCCGATCCGCGCGGACTACGTCGGCAAGAACATGCCGACCTCGCGGCGGGAGAAGGTGGCGGTCCGGCTCGCGGAAACCGACGGCACGGACGCGGTGCTCATCCTGGGGGACCGGCCGTGATGAACCGCCACCTGCTGAGCACCGCCGACCTGCGCCGCGACGACGCCCTGCTCATCCTCGACACCGCCGAGCAGATGGCGCGGCTGGCCGATCGGTCGGTGAAGAAGCTGCCGACGCTGCGCGGGCGCACCGTCGTCAACCTGTTCTTCGAGGATTCGACGCGCACCCGCACCTCGTTCGAGGTCGCCGCCAAGCGGCTGTCCGCGGACGTCATCAACTTCTCCGCGAAGGGCTCCAGCGTCTCGAAGGGCGAGAGCCTGAAGGACACCGCGCTCACCCTGGAGGCGATGGGCGCCGACGCGGTCGTCATCCGGCACTCGGCGTCGGGTGCCCCGCACCGGCTTGCCGGCTGGGTGCGTGGCCATGTGCTGAACGCCGGCGACGGCACCCACGAGCACCCGACGCAGGCCCTGCTGGACGCGTTCACCATCCGCCGCCGGCTCGGCCGGCTCGACGGGCTCGCGGTGACGATCGTCGGCGACGTGCTGCACTCCAGGGTCGCCCGGTCGAACGTCTGGCTGCTGCGCACGCTCGGTGCCAAGGTGACGCTGGTCGCGCCACCGACCCTGCTGCCGCACGCCGTGGCGACCTGGCCGGTCGAGGTGTCCTACGACCTGGACACGGTGCTTCCGGCGTCGGACGTCGTGATGATGCTGCGGGTCCAGCGTGAGCGGATGTCCGCGGCCTTCTTCCCTACCGAGCGGGAGTACAGCCGCCGCTACGGCCTCGACGCGGACCGGGCGGCGAAGCTGCCGCCGCACGCGCTCGTCATGCACCCGGGGCCGATGGTGCGTGGCATGGAGATCGCCTCCGACGTCGCGGACTCGGGCCGCTCCACCGTCGTCGAGCAGGTGGCGAACGGCGTCAGTGTCCGGATGGCCTGCCTCTACCTCCTCCTCGGCGGCGCGGACGGGCCGGCGGAAGAGCCCCACGAACAGCGTCCACACGAGCGGCGGGAGGTCTCGCGATGACCAGCATTCCGGCGACGGCCGCGGGCGGCGGCCAGCAGCGCGGCTGGCTGCTGCGCGGTGTCCGCCCGCTGGGCGGCGAGCGGGTCGACCTGCTGCTGGCGGACGGCCGGATCGCCGACCGGGGCCCGGCGGGCACGCTCGACGCCACCGGGGCCGAGGTCCTCGACGCGGACGGGCTTTACGCGCTGCCGGGCTTCGTCGACCTGCACACCCACCTGCGCGAGCCGGGCCGGGAGGACGCCGAGACCGTCGAATCCGGTACCCGCGCCGCGGCGCTCGGCGGCTACACGACCGTCTTCGCGATGGCGAACACCGACCCGGTCGCCGACACCGCCGGCGTCGTCGAGCAGGTCTGGCGTCTCGGCCGCGCCGCCGGGCACTGCGAGGTCCGGCCGGTCGGCGCCGTCACCGAGGGGCTCGCCGGCAAGCGGTTGGCCGAGCTCGGCGCGATGGCGACCTCGGCCGCGGCCGTGCGGGTGTTCTCCGACGACGGCCACTGCGTCGCCGACGCCCTGCTGATGCGCCGTGCGCTGGAGTACGTGAAGGCGTTCGACGGCGTCATCGCGCAGCACGCCGAGGAGCCGCGGCTCACCGAGGGCGCCCAGATGAACGAGGGCGCCTGTTCCGCCCGGCTCGGGATGATCGGCTGGCCTGCCGTGGCGGAGGAGGCGGTGATCGCGCGGGACGTGCTGCTCGCCGGCCACGTCGGCTCCCGGCTGCACATCTGTCACGTCTCCACGGCTGGCTCGGTGGAGATCATCCGGTGGGCGAAGTCGAAGGGCTGGCGGGTCAGCGCTGAGGTCACCCCGCACCACCTGTTGCTCACCGAAGAGCTCGCCGCCTCCTACGACCCCGTCTACAAGGTCAACCCGCCGCTGCGTACCGCCGAGGACGTCGCCGCGCTGCGGGCCGGCCTCGCTGACGGCACCATCGACGCCGTCGCCACCGACCACGCCCCGCACGCGCCGCAGGACAAGGACACCGAGTGGTCGGCGGCCCGGCCCGGCATGCTCGGCCTGCAGACCGCGCTGTCCATCGTCATTGACACCATGGTGGTCACCGGCCTGCTCGACTGGGCCGGCGTCGCCGAGCGGATGTCGCTCGCACCGGCCCGGATCGGTGGGCTGCCCGACGTGCCGGTTGACGCGTCAAGTTCCATGGACATCGGCGCCACCGCGACGCTGACCCTTGTCGACCCGGTGGCGCGCTGGGTTGTCGACCCCGTGGGGTTCGCCAGCCGCAGCCGGAACTCGCCCTACCGGGGGATGACGTTGCCAGGACAGGTGCACGCCACCTTCCGCGCCGGGCGGCCCACGGTGCTGGACGGAAAGACGGTGCTGGACGTGAAGGTCGTATGAGACTGTCCGCCGGCCCGGTCCTCGCCGCGGGCGGGGGCTCCGGCCTCCTCGGGGTGCGGCTGCTGCTGTTGTTCGGTGTCCTGCTGCTGCTCGTCGCCGTCGTCGGGTTCCTGCGGCAGGCGTGGCGGCGGCGGGCGACCCGGGACGAGCAGGACCTGCCGGAGCTGCTCGACCCGCCGGAGGAGACCGGCGGCGTCCTCGCTGCCCCGCTGCGGGGCGCCTACCTGGGCACCGCCGACGCCGGCCACTGGCTGGAGTGGTTCTCGGCCAGCGGCCTGGGCGGTAAGGAAGGCAGCTACATCAGCGTCTACGAGTCGGGCGTGCGGGTGGACCGGCGCGGGAAGCCGTTCTGGATCCCGCGGGAGGCGGTGCGCGGTGCCCGGTTCGAGCGGGCGCACGTCGGCAAGGTCGCGGCCCCGGGCCGGCTGCTTGTGATCGCCTGGTCGCTGGACGGGCGGGAGCTGGAGACCGGTTTCCGCGGCGACGACCGGGCCCGCCAGCCGCAGGTCATGCGGTCGGTGCACGAGCTGATCGGCCCGCCCACGGCGCCCACCGACGGCGAGATCACCTCGCCGCGCCCCGCGGTGCGCTCGCTGCGTCAGCTGCGGCCTCGCCGGCACAACACCCTTGGCGTCGGGCTGCCCGGCGGCCGTGGCCGGGGCACCCAGCAGGCCCAGCCGGGCCGCGCGGCCCAGGCCCAGCCCGGCCGCGGGCTGCGGCCCCGGCGGCGGGAACGCCCGCGCTCGCTGGAACAGGAGATCGCCGATCGGCGCGGCGCCGACCCCTACGGCACCGGCCCGCGGCTGGCGGGCGCCGCCGGGATCGACCCGTACGTGACCGGCCCGCGCGCCCAGGCCGTGCCGCCGACCGGCCCGCGCGCGCAGCCGGCGCCGCCGACCGGCCCGCGTGCCCAGGCCGTGCCGCGGACCGGCCCGCACAGCCGGACGGCCGGGCTCTACCGCGAGCCGGAACAGCCGACGGAGCTCCTGCGGCCGGTGGACCCCCTGCAGCCAGGGCCGGGCGAGCAGTACGGGCAGGTCGGCCAGTACCCGCAGCCACCCGGTGGGTTCCCCGCGACGGGCCCGGCGGCGCCCGGCCAGCCCGGCCCGGCCCCGCGCGGCGCGCCGACGGCCAGGCCTCCGGCCGGGGGAGCCGCGCCCGGCGCCTTCGTCGCCGCGCAGCCGACCGCGCCCCGGGTCTACCCCGCGCCGGTGGCGCCGCCCGCGCCGCCGGACGCCTACGGCCCGGCCGCCCAGGCGGGCCGCGGCCCGCGGCCCGGTGGTCCGTACCCGGATGACCGGTACCCGGGCGGCGGCCAGTACCCGCGCGACCCGGGGGCAGCGCCTGGCAGTGCCCGGGACCCGTACCCGGCGCCTGGGCGCCCGGCGACGGGTCCGCGCGGCCCCTACCCGGGCCGGCCGGGAGCAGCTGCTCCGGTGGACCCACGTGCACAGGCCCCCGGCCCAGGGCAGGGACCAGGACATGTGCGGGCACCCGGGCAGGAGTACCCAGCGGGCCGTGAGCCCTACCCGCCGCGGGACCCCGACGCCGACCCGCGCGGGGCCGCTGGGGCCGGCGGCGCGGCGGACGATCCGTATGCGGATCCCTATGGGCGGTACGACGCGCGGCGTCAACGCCCGCGTCCGCGGCAGTGAGCCTCCGCCAGCGTCGCCACCGGCCGGGGCCGGCCGGTCGAGGTCCCGGTGACAGGGAACAGGCTCGATGAGCCTCAATGAGCAGGGAACGAGGGCACAGGTGGGAGCAGGAGAACAGGCCAGGCCGGGACAGCCGGCGGTGCTGGTCCTGGAGGACGGCCGGGCCTTCGCCGGGGAGGCGTTCGGGGCCGTCGGGGAGACCTTCGGCGAGGCGGTGTTCTCGACCGGGATGACCGGATACCAGGAGACGCTGACCGACCCGTCGTACCACCGGCAGGTCGTCGTCATGACGGCCCCGCACGTCGGCAACACCGGCGTCAACGACCGGGACTACGAGTCCGAGCGGATCCAGGTCGCCGGCTACGTGGTGCGCGAGCCGAGCCGGATCGCGTCGAACTGGCGCTCGCAGCGTGACCTCGGCGGCGAGCTGGCGGCCGCCGGCGTCGTCGGGATCAGCGGGGTGGACACCAGGGCGCTGACCCGCCACCTGCGCGAGCGCGGCGCGATGCGCTGCGGGATCTCCAGCCTCGACACGGACCCGGCGGCGTTGCTGGCGAAGGTGCTGGCGAGCCCCGAGATGCTGGGCGCGGACCTGGCGCCCGCCGTGAGCACCCGCGAGCCATACGTCGTCACGCCGGCGGGCGGCGAGCGCCGCTTCCGCGTCGCCGCCCTCGACCTGGGGATCAAGCGCAACACACCGCTGTCGATGGCCGCCCGCGGCTGTGAGGTGCACGTCCTGCCGGCGACGTCGAGTGCCGAGGACCTGCTCGCCGCCCGGCCGGACGGCGTGTTCTTCTCCAACGGACCCGGCGACCCCGCGACGGCCGACTACGCCGTGGCCGCCGCGACCGGGGTGCTGCGCGCCGGCGTGCCGCTGTTCGGGATCTGCTTCGGCAACCAGGTGCTCGGCCGCGCGCTCGGCTTCGGAACCTACAAGCTGACCTACGGCCACCGCGGCATCAACCAGCCGGTCAAGGACCTCGCGACCGGGCAGATCGCCGTCACCAGCCACAACCACGGCTTCGCCGTCGCGGCACCCGTCGACGGGACGGCCGCCGACACCCCGTTCGGCCGGGTGGCCGTCAGCCACCTCGCCCTCAACGACAACGTAGTCGAGGGAATCGCCTGCCTGGACGTGCCCGCGTTCAGCGTCCAGTACCACCCGGAGGCGGCGGCGGGCCCGCACGACGCGGACAGCCTCTTCGACCGGTTCTGTGAGCTGATGGCCACGGGAGCGCCCGGGTCGCCAGCGCGGCCGGCTGGGCTTCGGAAGGATGGTGCCTGATGCCGCGGCGCGAGGACCTGCGCAGCGTGCTGGTGATCGGTTCTGGCCCGATCGTGATCGGCCAGGCCTGCGAGTTCGACTACTCCGGCACCCAGGCCTGCCGGGTGCTGCGCTCGGAGGGCCTGCGGGTCATCCTGGTCAACAGCAACCCGGCGACGATCATGACCGACCCGGAGCTGGCCGACGCGACCTACGTCGAGCCGATCACTCCCGAGATCGTCACGAGGATCATCGAGAAGGAACGCCCGGACGCGCTGCTGGCCACGATGGGCGGCCAGACCGCGCTGAACACCGCGGTCGCCCTCTACGACTCCGGGGTGCTGGAGCAGTACGGCGTGCGGCTGATCGGCGCGAACATCGACGCGATCCGCCGCGGCGAGGACCGCCAGCTCTTCAAGGAGATCGTCGCCGCGGTCGGGGGCGAGACCGCCCGCAGCGCGATCTGCGTGACCGTGGAGGAGTGCCTGGCGGCCGGCGCCGAGTTCTCCTACCCGGTGGTCGTGCGGCCGAGCTTCACCCTCGGCGGCGCGGGCAGCGGCTTCGCCCACGACCCCGACGAGCTGGCCAGGATGGCGGCCGATGGCCTGGCTGCCTCGCCGGCCACCCAGGTGCTGGTCGAGGAGTCGGTGCTCGGCTGGAAGGAGTTCGAGCTGGAGCTGATGCGCGACCGCGCGGACAACGTGGTCGTCGTCTGCTCGATCGAGAACGTCGACCCGATGGGCGTGCACACCGGCGACTCGATCACCGTCGCCCCGGCGATGACGCTCACTGACCGGGAGTACCAGAAGCTGCGCGACCTGGCGATCGCCGTGATGCGCGAGGTCGGCGTCGACGCCGGCGGCTGCAACATCCAGTTCGCGGTCGACCCGCGCACCGGGCGGATCGTCGTCATCGAGATGAACCCCCGGGTGTCGCGCTCCAGCGCCCTGGCCTCGAAGGCCACCGGCTTCCCGATCGCGAAGATCTCCGCGAAGCTGGCGCTCGGCTACACCCTCGACGAGATCCCGAACGACATCACCCGGACCACGCCGGCCGCGTTCGAGCCGACGCTGGACTACATCGTCGTCAAGGTGCCGCGGTTCGCGTTCGAGAAGTTCCCCGGCGCGGACGAGACGCTCACGACGCACATGAAGTCCGTCGGCGAGGCGATGGGGGTCGGGCGCAGCTACGCGGAGGCGCTGCAGAAGGCGCTGCGCTCCCAGGAGCGCCCGGAGCGGGTGTTCTCCTTCGCCCAGCCCGCGCGCACCGCGTCCGACCTGCTCGACGAGGCCAGCGTGCCCCGCGACGGCCGGCTGAAGGTGATGCAGCAGGCGCTGCTCGCCGGCGCCAGCGCGGACGAGGTGGTCGCCGCGACCGGCATGGACCCGTGGTTCGTCGACCAGCTGGTCTTCGTCAACGAGGTCGCGGCCGCCACCGCGGCGGCCGGGCCGGGCGACGTGGCGGCGATCCGGCGGGCCAAGCGGGCCGGCTTCTCCGACGCCCAGCTCGCCGGGATCTTCGGGAGCACCGAGGAGGATGTCCGGGCCTTCCGGCACGCGCATGGCCTGCGTCCGGTTTTCAAGACCGTCGACACCTGCGCCGCCGAGTTCGCGTCGGCCACGCCGTACCACTATTCGGCATATGACGAAGAGTCCGAGGTCGCGCCGGGGGTGAAGCCCCGGGTGATCGTGCTCGGCAGCGGGCCGAACCGGATCGGCCAGGGCATCGAGTTCGACTACGCCTGCTGCCACGCCGTCATGGCCCTCTCCGAGGCCGGCTACGAGACCATCATGGTCAACTGCAATCCGGAGACGGTCTCCACCGACTACGACACCGCCGACCGGCTCTACGTCGAGCCGCTGACGGTTGAGGACGTCCTGGAGGTCGTACACGCCGAGCAGCAGGCCGGCCCGCTCGCCGGGGTGATCGTCCAGCTCGGCGGGCAGACGCCACTGGGTATCGCCGCCCGGCTGGCGGCGGCTGGGGTGCCGATCGTGGGCACCTCCCCGGCCGCGATCGACCTCGCCGAGGACCGCGGCCTGTTCGGCGAGGTGCTGTCGGCGGCGGGCCTGCCGTCACCGCCGCACGGCGTCGCGACCTCGTACCCGCAGGCGCACGCCATCGCCGAGCGGATCGGCTACCCGGTGCTGGTCCGGCCGAGCTACGTGCTCGGCGGGCGCGGCATGGAGATCGTCTACGACGACGCGATGCTGCGGGACTACATCGAGCGGGCCACCCAGATCTCGCCCGAGCACCCGGTGCTCGTCGACCGGTTCCTCGACGACGCGGTCGAGATCGACGTCGACGCGCTCTACGACGGCGAGGAGCTCTACCTGGCCGGCGTGATGGAGCACATCGAGGAGGCCGGGGTACACTCCGGCGACTCGGCCTGCGCGCTGCCGCCGATCACGCTCGGCCGCTCCGACCTCGACCGGATCCGCGCGTCGACGCTGGCGATCGCCGAGGGTGTCGGCGTGCGCGGGCTGCTGAACGTCCAGTACGCGCTGCAGTCTGACGTGCTCTACGTCCTGGAGGCCAACCCGCGGGCGTCGCGCACCGTCCCGTTCGTCTCGAAGGCGACCGCCGTGCCGCTGGCGAAGGCGGCCGCCCGGGTGATGCTCGGCGCGAGCGTCGCCGAACTGCGCGCCGAGGGGCTGCTGCCGGCGTCCGGCGACGGCGCCACGCTGCCGCTGGACTCGCACATCGCCGTCAAGGAGGCCGTGCTGCCGTTCGGCCGGTTCCGCGACGCCGGCGGCCACGGGGTCGACACGATCCTCGGGCCGGAGATGAAGTCCACCGGCGAGGTGATGGGTATCGACGGCGGCTTCGGCACGGCGTACGCGAAGTCGCAGGCCGCGGCCTACGCGTCGCTGCCGACGTCCGAGCGGGTGTTCGTCTCCGTCGCCAACCGGGACAAGCGGGCCATGATCTTCCCGATCAAGCGGCTGGCTGATCTGGGCTTCACCATCTACGCCACCGAGGGCACCGCGGCGGTGCTGCGCCGCAACGGCGTGAAGGCGCTGGTCCTCGGCAAGCACCGCGCGCCGACGGACGGCCTCACCGACTGCGTCGAAATGATCAACTCGCGGCAGCTCGACCTCGTCATCAACACCCCGTGGGGGGTGGGACCGCGGCTGGACGGCTACGAGATCCGGACGGCCTGCGTCGCCGCCGGGGTGCCGTGTATCACGACGATCCAGGCGGCGGCCGCGTGCGTGCAGGGCATCGAGGCGCTGGCGCGGGGCGAGCTCGGTGTCCGACCGTTGCAGTCGTACCACGAGGAGCTGCACGCCACCTGGGCCGCCACCACGGGCGGTGCCGGTCCGCGAGCGTCGGTGGACTAGAACCGGCCCGTGGAGGGGCTGAGTGGACGCCTGGCGCCCGTTTGGCCCCGGAGAGACACCGTATGGACCCCCTTGCGGCGTCAGGGGCCAATGTGGCCCGCGCGCGGCCACCGGGAAGGCAGGGAGCCGAGATGGATCGGGCCGTGCGGGCGGGACGGGCGGCGTGGACGGGACGGGCCCCGGTGGCGGTCCCGCTGGACGCGCCGGACGCGGCGACGGCGCTGCGCTGGGCGCGGGCCGTCGCGCCGCACGTCGCGGTGCTGAAGGTCGGAATGGAGCTGTTCTACCGGGAGGGGCCCGCCGTCGTGGCCGCGCTGCGCGCCGAGGGCCTGCTGACCGACCCGGACGCGGGTGGCGAAGGCGCGGGCGGCACCGTCGACGCGCCGGAGCTCTTCCTTGACCTGAAGCTGCACGACATCCCGGTGACGGTCGCGGGCGCGATGCGGTCGGTCGCCCGGTTGCGGCCCCGGTTCGTCACCGTGCACGCCGCCGGCGGCCCGGCGATGCTGCGCGCCGCCGTCGAGGCGGCCCAGGAGACAGCCGCCGAGACGGGCGGTGCCCCCGTCTCGGTCGCGGGCGTCACCGTGCTGACCTCTCTCGGGGACGCGGACCTCGCCGCCGTCGGCCTCGCCGGGCCGGCCCTCGACGCCGCGAGAAGGCTTGCCGGGCTCGCGGTCGAGGCGGGCGCGACGGCGCTGGTGGCGAGCCCCTGGGAAGCGGAAAGGCTCCGGGAAGAGGTCGGAAAGGGTGTGACTCTCATCACTCCAGGGGTCCGTCCGGCGGGTGCGGAGCGTGCCGATCAGGCCCGTGTCGCCACCCCGGAGTGGGCTCTCGCGGCCGGCGCCGACCTGCTCGTCATGGGCCGTCCGATCACCGGCGCACCCGACCCTGGAGCCGTCGCGGCTGGCCTCGCGACCAGCCTCGGCGCCCTCCGTTAGGCCGTTGACCTGCGTGGACGCTCCTGGCGGCTGACGCGGGCGGAACCGGGCCATCACGCGATGACCTCGCCCTGTGGCGGGGTGCGACCGGTCCGGTCCGGCCGGTTACTGCCTGGCCACTCCGATTCGTCCGTATGCGTTTCGGTTGGGTAACGCCGCATAGAGGTGGCGCGATCCCGGCTAGACCGGCGCGACAGTCCTCGCTAGGTTGCGCTCGCGATCAACCCATTTGAGGAGGCGTAACCGTGCCCCTGCCGCCCCTGACGCCCGAGCAGCGGGCAGCCGCCCTGGAGAAGGCCGCGCTGGCTCGTAAGCAGCGTGCCGACCTCAAGGAAAGGCTCAAGAAGGCGGAGACGACTCTGGCCTCGGTCCTGGAACAGGCCGAGGAGGACGAGGTCGTCGGCAAGATGAAGGTTTCGGCGGTGCTCGAGGCGCTGCCGGGTGTGGGCCGCGTCCGGGCCCAGCGCATCCGGGAGCGGCTCGGCATCAGCCCCACCCGCCGGCTGCGTGGCCTCGGAGCCAAGCAGCGGGCCGCGCTCCTGGAGGAGTTCGGCGCGGCTTCCTGACCACCGGCGCCGGTGGCCCGTCTCCCCTCGGGGGCTGACCGGGACACCGGCCCGGCGGGCGGGAACAGCGCACCCGGGCCGTCCCTGGCCGGGTGCCGAGGTGGGGCTCCGGGACGGCGAGGCTGTGGTCTCGCCCGGCCCGGCCTGACCACGGAAGCCGGCCGGAGCGCGCGGGACCATCCCAGCGTGATCGGGGGTCCCCTCGCTCCGGCCGGACCTCCGGCTCGCGTGCGCGTGGGTGCCGTGCGCCGCCCCGACGGCCGCCTCCGGTGTCCCGTGGCCTCCGGTGACCTGACGGCCGCCTCTAAGGTTGGTCGATGGGACTCACCGTGTTGTCCGGGCCGTCCGGGGTGGGGAAGGGGACGGTCGTCGCCGCGGTCCGCCGGCTTTTCCCCGACGTCTGGGTGTCGGTCAGCGCGACGACGCGGCCTCCTCGGCCGGGTGAGACCGAGGGCGTCGAGTATCACTTCGTCGACCGGGACCGGTTCGACCGGATGGTCAAGGATGGCGAGCTTGTCGAGCACGCCGAGTTCGCGGGCAACTGCTACGGCACGCCGCGCGCCCCTCTGACCCGGCGGCTGGCCGCCGGGCTGCCGGCCCTGCTGGAGATCGAGCTGCAGGGCGCTCGCCAGGTCCGGGCGTCCATGCCGTCGGCCCAGTTCGTCTTCCTGACGCCGCCCTCGTGGGAGGAGCTCGTCCGCCGGCTGACCGGCCGCGGCACCGAGGCGCCCGACGTGATCGAGCGGCGGCTGGAACGGGCCAGGATCGAGCTGGCGGCCGAGAAGGAGTTCGACGCGGTCGTCGTGAATGACGATGTCGAGGCCGCCGCGGCCAGGTTGGTATCGTTGATGACTGCTGTGTAACACCTCTGTCCACCGGAAGGACCACCTTGTCCGGTACGCCTGCCCAGCCCGAGGGCATCACCAACCCGCCGATCGACGAGCTGCTCGAGGCCACCGACTCGAAGTACAGCCTCGTGATCTACGCGGCGAAGCGCGCTCGCCAGATCAACGCGTACTACTCGCAGCTCGGGGAGGGCCTGCTGGAGTACGTCGGCCCGCTGGTCGAACCCACCAACGCCCAGGAGAAGCCGCTGTCGATCGCGCTGCGCGAGATCAACGCCGGCCTGCTCACGCACGAGACGTCCCCCGAGCCGCTGCCGCCCGTCTCCTGACGGTGTCCGCGGGGTCGCTGGACGGCGCCGAGTCGCTGACCGGCGCCGGGTCGCAGGACGATCACGGCCGGGAGTCCGGCCATCGTCCTCGCGTCGTGCTAGGCGTCGCGGGCGGCATCGCCGCCTACAAGGCGCTTGAGGTGCTGCGCCGGCTCACCGAGACCGGGCACGACGTCCGGGTGGTGCCGACGCCGTCGGCGCTGCGGTTCGTCGGCGAGACGACCTTCGCCGCGCTGTCCGGTCATCCCGCCCACACCGACGTCTGGTCCGACGCGGACGAGGTCGCCCACGTCCGGATCGGCCGCGAGGCCGACCTGGTGCTCATCGTGCCGGCGACCGCCGACCTGATGGCCCGGGCCGCCGCCGGCCGCGCCGACGACCTGCTCACCGGGACGCTGCTGACCGCGCGCTGCCCGGTCGTCTACGCGCCCGCGATGCACACCGAGATGTGGGAGCACCCGGCGACGCGGGCCAACGTCGCGACCTTGCGCGAGCGGGGCGCCGTCGTCATCGAGCCGGCCGTCGGACGGCTCACGGGGCCGGACTCGGGCGCCGGCCGGCTGCCCGAGCCGGCCGAGATCGCCGCGGTCGCGCGCGCGGTGCTCGCCCTCGGCCCGCGGGCCGCCGCGCCCGATCTCGCCGGCCGGCACGTCCTCGTGAGCGCCGGCGGCACCCGCGAGCATCTCGATCCCGTCCGCTTCCTCGGCAACTCCTCCAGCGGCCGCCAGGGCTACGCGCTGGCCCGGGCGGCGGTCGCCCGCGGCGCCCGGGTCACGCTGGTCGCCGCGAACGTCGCCCTGCCCGACCCGGCCGGCGCCGCCGTCGTGCGGGTGACCTCCGCGCTCCAGCTTCGCGAGGCCGTGCACACCGCGGCGGCCGACGCGGACGTGGTCGTGATGGCTGCCGCCGTCGCCGATTTCCGGCCAGCCAAGCAGGTGAACCACAAGATCAAGAAAGAGGCGGGCGTGCCGGCCCCGATCGAGCTGGAGGCGAACCCGGACGTCCTCGCCGAGCTGGTCGCGACCCGGTCCACCCGCCCGGCCGGCCAGGTGCTGGTCGGCTTCGCGGCTGAGACCGGCGGCCCGGACGGCGACGTGCTGACGCTGGGCCGGGCGAAGCTGGCCCGCAAGCCGGCCGACCTGCTGGTCGTCAACGAGGTCGGCAGTGGCCTGGGCTTCGAGGTCGACCACAACGCCGCGGTCGTGCTCGCCGCCGACGGCTCGGCGACCACGATCGAGCGCACCAGCAAGGACCTGCTGGCCCACCGGCTCCTGGACCTCGTCGCCGCCCGGCTGCCTGGCGGATCATCCCCATAACACGTCCCGCGCGGCCGGCCGGGCCCTGGGCGCGCGGATTTCACCATGGCCGGCGCCATGACGGTGCGTCATCACCCGCCGCTTTCGGTCGGTCGAGCCATGCGTCACATCTACGCCTCGATGTGGCGATGCCGCTCGCTGTGACCGATACTGCGCATTTCCACCTCGCTCCGTCGCACTGATACGCGTTTGTGTCACCCACGTAAGCGGTGCTTGGCGCGAGGGTGAAACCCGGCGCGCGTCGGTCGGGAGCGGCTCTACCCTCACTACGGGCATCGGTAAACTTCGTCGGAATCTGTCGGATCTTTCAGGGGGTACCACCAAGTGGCGACGCGTCTGTTCACGTCCGAGTCCGTCACGGAGGGACACCCGGACAAGATCGCTGACCAGATCAGCGACTCCATTCTCGACGCGATGCTCAAGGACGACCCGAAGAGCCGGGTCGCCGTCGAGACGCTGATCACCACCGGCCAGGTACACGTCGCCGGCGAGGTCACCACGAAGACCTACGTCGACATCGCCTCGGTCGTCCGGGAGAAGATCCTGGAGATCGGCTACGACTCGTCCAAGAAGGGCTTCGACGGCGCGTCCTGCGGCGTCAGCGTCTCGATCGGCTCGCAGTCGCCCGACATCGCGCAGGGCGTCGACACCGCGCACGAGACCCGCGTCGAGGGCTCCGCCGACGACGAGCTAGACAAGCAGGGCGCCGGCGACCAGGGCCTCATGTTCGGCTTCGCCTGCGACGAGACCCCCGAGCTGATGCCGCTGCCGATCGCGCTGGCCCACCGGCTGGCCCGCCGGCTGTCCGCGGTCCGCAAGGACGGCCAGGTCGGCTACCTGCGCCCGGACGGCAAGACCCAGGTCACCATCGAGTACGCCGACGGCAAGCCGGTCCGGCTCGACACCGTCGTCGTCTCCACCCAGCACGCCGCCGACATCGACCTCGACACGCTGCTGGCGCCCGACGTCAAGGAGTACGTCGTCGACCCGGAGCTGGCGACGCTCGACATCTCCACCGAGGGTGTCCGGCTGCTGGTGAACCCGACCGGCCGCTTCGAGATCGGCGGCCCGATGGGCGACGCCGGCCTCACCGGCCGCAAGATCATCGTCGACACCTACGGCGGCTACGCCCGCCACGGCGGCGGCGCCTTCTCCGGCAAGGACCCGTCCAAGGTCGACCGGTCCGCCGCGTACGCGATGCGCTGGGTCGCCAAGAACGTCATCGCCGCCGGCCTGGCCACCAAGTGCGAGGTCCAGGTCGCCTACGCGATCGGCAAGGCGCACCCGGTCGGCCTGTTCGTCGAGACCTTCGGCACCGGCATCGTCCCCGACGAGCAGATCTCCGACGCGATCACCTCGGTCTTCGACCTGCGCCCGGCCGCGATCATCCGTGACCTCGACCTGCTCCGCCCGATCTACGCCCCGACCGCCGCCTACGGGCACTTCGGCCGGCCCGAGCTGGACTTCACCTGGGAGTCCACCGGCCGCGCCGACGCGCTCGCCAAGGCCATCAAGGGCTGACCCAAGCTCCAGCACCCGGCCCGGTCCCCACCCTGGGGGCCGGGCCGTCGCGTTCCGCAGCGGGTCGCGGGCCTGCCGCCGGGTGGTGGGGTGGGGTGGGGGTGTCGTCGGGTGCTGGGTGGGGGTGTCACAGACGGCTGGTACGAATGCGGGCATGGACCTGCTGCCCGGGCTCGACGTGTCGCCCGGGCACCGGACGCCCACCCGGCGCGCGTCCGGTCGGCCGGCGCCGACGCATCCAGCACCCGGGTCGCCGCCCGAGCGACCGGCGCCCGGATCATCGTCCCCTCGGCCGGCGCCAGGGGAGCCGGCGTCCGGGCAGGAGGCAACCAGGCAGGAGACGACCGGGCGGAAGGCGGCTGACGGGGGGCGCGCCGCCGGGCCGGCGGGCCAGCGGGCGACGCGGAAACGGCCGGCCAGCCGGGACGCGGAGATCTCCGCCCAGCTGCCGGTGGCCCGGGTGGCGGCCATGGTGGGGTTCGCGCATCTGGACCGGCCGTTCGACTACCTCGTGCCGGCCTCGATGGCCGCCGACGCGGTGCCGGGCGCCCGGGTGCGGGTCCGGTTCGCCGGGCGGCTCGTCGACGGCTTCGTGCTGGAGCGGCTGGATCGCTCGGACCACGACGGCAGGCTCGCCCCGCTGGCCAGGGTGACCTCCCCGGAGCCGGTGCTGTCCGCGCCGGTGGCCCGGCTGGCCCGCGCGGTCGCCGACCGCTACGCCGGCACCCTCGCCGACGTCCTGCGCCTCGCCATCCCACCCCGCCATGCCGCCGCCGAGCGCACGTCCCCCGCCCGGACAACGACAGCGGCCACAGGACCGTCTGGCGGCGCCGGTGAGGCCAGGCCGGACGCATCCGAGGTGCCGACGACCGCCTCACCAGCTGACGGAGCCGAGGCCCCCGCGAGGCCCGCCGTGGCGTCGGCCCCGGTCGAGCTGGGGGAGTGGCGGCGCTACCAGGCAGGTCCCAGCCTCCTTGCCGCGCTCACCGCGGGAAGGGTGCCGAGGGCTGTGTGGTGGGCCCCGCCTGGGCCGGCCTGGCCCGTGATGATCTCGACGGCCGCGCGCGCGACGCTGGCCGGCGGGCGTGGCGTCCTGGTGGTCGTCCCCGACCATCGTGACGTCGACCGGGTCGCGGACGCGCTCGGCGCGGATCTCAGCACGGCCGGGGCGGACAAGCCGCTGGTCGCCGTTCTGCGGGCCGACCTCGGGCCCGCCGAGCGCTACCGCCGTTTCCTGGCCGTGGCCCGGGGCGAGGCCCGGGTCGTGGTCGGCACCCGGGCGGCCGTGTTCGCCCCCGTCGCCGATCTCGGCCTGATCGTCGTCTGGGACGACGGGGACGACCTGCACGCCGAACCCCGCGCCCCCTACCCGCATACCCGGGACGTGGCCGCGCTGCGCAGCCACCTGGAGGACGCGGCCCTGCTCGTCGGCGGCCACGCCCCGTCCGCCGAGGCCGAGACGCTGACCCGCTTTGGATGGGCGCACCCGCTGGTCCTGCCCAGGGACACGATCCGGGCACTGGCCCCGCTGGTCCGGCCCACCGGGTCGGACTGGGAGGTGGCCCGGGACGAGGCCGCCCGGCTCGCCCGCATCCCGTCGCTGGCCGCCCGGACGGCCCGGGAGTCGCTGGCGGCCGGCCATCCCGTGCTCGTGCAGGTGCCACGGCGGGGCTACCAGCCCTCGCTCGCCTGCGCGTCGTGCCGCCGCCCGGCCCGCTGCGCCCGCTGCCACGGCCCGCTGGGACGCCCCGGCGGGGGCCGCCTCCCGGTCTGTGGCTGGTGCGGGCGTCCGGCGCCCACGGCTGAGGCCGTCGGCGGGAGTGCAGCCCCGCACGGGAGCACAGCCGCGGGCGGGAACCCGTTGACGCGGCCGGCGGCCGGCGCGGTGTGGGCCTGCCCCGCCTGCGGGGACACCCGGCTGCGGGTGTCGGTGACGGGCGACCGGCGCACCGCCGAGGAGCTGGGCCGGGCCTTCCCCGGGGTGCCGCTGCGCACCTCCGGGCGCGACGACGTGCTCGTGTCCGTCCCGGCGGCGCCCGCGCTGGTCGTCACCACTCCCGGGGCCGAGCCGGTCGCCGATGGCGGCTACGGAGCGGTCCTGCTGCTCGACGGCTGGGCGCTGCTCGGCCGGCCCGACCTGCGCGCGGGCGAGGAGACCCTGCGCCGCTGGACGAACGCCGCCGCGCTGGCCCGTCCCGGTCCGGCCGGCGGCCGGGTCGTGGTCGTCGCCGACGAGGGCCTGGCCCCGGTGCAGGCGCTCGTCCGCTGGGACCCAGCCTGGTTCGTCGCCCGCGAGGCGGATGACCGGGCCGAGCTGGGCTTCCCCCCGGCGGCCCGAATCGCCGCGGTCGACGGCTCTGCGTCGATGCTGCGCGAGTTCCTCACCGCCGCTGCCCTGCCACCGGATGCCGAGGTCCTCGGCCCGGTTCCGCTGGCCCCGCTCCGCAGCTCCGAGAGTGACCAGGCCGGCGGCCCGGGCGAGGCCGATCCGGACGGTGGCCTGCGGGAACGCCTCCTGGTGCGCGTGCCGCGCACGCAGGGCCGCGAGCTGGCCGAGGCGCTACGCGCCGCGCACGGCGTCCTGGACGCCCGCCGTTCCGCCGCCGGCCTACGCGTCCAGCTCGACCCCCTGGCCCTCGGTTGAGGTGATCCGGCCGCAGTAGGACGAAGGTGCGCGGATCCGGCCTTACACCGCGATCGAGGGGCATCGCCGTCGAACCAGGTGTCGGTGGACGGCAGGCTAGCCGCGCAGCAGGGCCAGGAACATGGCGTCGGTGCCGTGGCGGTGCGGCCAGAGCTGGACGAATGGGCCGTCACCCAGCGCTGGGACGTCGGGGAGTGCGGCGCGGGCGTCGAGCACGGTCACGTCGCCGCCGCGCTGCTCGACGACCGAGGCGACCACCTCGGAGGTCTCGGACGGGTGCGGCGAGCAGGTCGCGTAGGCGACCACGCCGCCGGGGCGGATCAGGTCCAGCGCGCTGACCAGCAGCTGGCGCTGCAGCCTCGCCAGGTCTGTCACGTCGCCGGCGAGCTTGCGCCACCGGGCCTCCGGCCGCCGGCGCAGTGCGCCCAGGCCGGTACAGGGCGCGTCGACCAGCACCCGGTCGACCCGGCCCGACGGCAGCGGTGGATACCGGCCGTCGGCCTGGACCACGAACGCGCCGGGCCGCCCGGCCAGCGCGTTCGCCACGAGCCTGGCCCGGGCGGTCCGCGGCTCGCACGCCAGCAGCGCGGGCTCCGGCAGGCCGAGCGTGGCGCCGGCCTCACCCGAGGTCAGCAGGGCGGCCAGCAGCGCGGCCTTGCCGCCGGGCCCGGCGCACAGGTCGACCGTGACGCCGCTGTCGTCGCCCGCGGTTGGGGTGCGGGCCAGCGCCAGCGCCACGAGCTGGCTGCCCTCGTCCTGGACGGCGGCCCGTCCGGACCGGATGGCAGGCAGCAGGCCTGGGTCGCCGCCGCCGAGGACAACCGAGAACGGCGAGTACCGGCCCGGCTCGGCGGCGAGCCCGGCGTCGGATGCCTCGGCGAGCAGCTCGTCGCGGCTCATCCGGTCCGGGGTGGCGACCAGATGCACCAGGGGCCGCGCGTCGTCGGCCTCCAGCGCGGCGCGGGCCTCGTCGAGGTCGCCGCCGAGCGCGTCGGCGACGGCCTCGACGATCCAGCGCGGGTGGGCCGTGACGACCGCCAGGTGGCCGAACGGGTCGCGCTCGAACGCAGGGGCGGACAGCAGCAGGGCGACGTCGCCGTCGGTCTGCTCGACCCGGTCGGCGACCCGGCGCAGCACCGCGTTCGCGAACCGGACGGGACGCTCGCCGCTGGTCAGGCGGACCAGGTCGACGGTCGTCCCGACGGCGGCCCGCGCCGGCACCCGGGTGCGCAGCAGCTGGTAGGCGCCCAGGCGCAGGGCGTCCCGCACCCCGGGGTCGACGGTGGCGACCGGGCGGCTGGAGACCGTGTCGAGAACGCCGTCGAGCAGGCCCTGCGCGCGCAGGGCGCCGTAGGTCAGCTCGGTGGCGAAGCCGCGGTCGCGGCCGGTGAGCCGCCGCTGCGCAAGCAGACTGGGCAGCAGCAGGTTCGCGTAGGCGCCGCGCTCGTCAACGGCGCGCAGCACCTCCCAGGCGAGCATCCGGGCGTCGTCGACCCGCGGCGCGGGCGGCCCGCCCGCGCGCGGCCGGCCGGGCGGGCGGGTCACGCGAAGGCCTCGCCCTCGGCAGGGCGGGTGCCGCGGGCCC
>Ga0207641_10000864_pt1 | contig 31894 bp, 29 predicted proteins | sample KBSSwiS62_FD_184306 | JGI IMG/M metagenome (GOLD analysis project Ga0207641, IMG submission 184306) | Switchgrass rhizosphere microbial communities from Kellogg Biological Station, Michigan, USA - KBS Switchgrass S6-2 (SPAdes) (version 2) | ecosystem: Host-associated > Plants > Roots >... | reverse complement strand
CATGCCGGAAGACCAGGGGGAAACTCGCTTGTGCGGGGTGGCCGTGCCGACGATCGCGCTGGCGGCCTTCGAGCTTTCTGCGGCGATCAAGGCCGAGTGGGCGCTCCGCCTGTTCGGACGCAAACTGCGATGAGATCGTCCTCCGCACCCCGCCGAATTCTTTTCGTTACCGGAATGTCGGGTTCTGGCAAGAAGACCGCGCTCAAGGCGCTTGAGGACATGGGGTGGGAAACGGTGGACAATCTACCGGCCTCGCTGATCGAGCGGCTTCTCGCGGCCAGCCCCCCCGAGGGCAGCATCGACGACGAGCGGCCGCTCGCCCTCGGGATCGACAGTCGGACCCGCGACTTCGACAGTGCTCGGCTCATCGCGCGCGCCCGTTCGCTGAGGGAGAGCGGCATCCGTGCCTCGACGCTTTTCCTCGATTGCTCGGGCCTGGAGATAAGCCGGCGCTATTCGGAGACGCGCAGCCGACATCCGCTGGCGCAGGACCGACGGGTCGAAGACGGCATTCTCTATGAACGCGAATTGCTCGCGCCATTGCGCGAGAGCGCTGAAGAACTGATCGACACCACCGACATCTCGACCAATGAACTGCAATCGCTTCTGCGGCAGCGCTTCGGCGCTGCGGCGCGCGCCGGCGTAACGCTCACGATCATGTCCTTTGCCTTTTCGCGCGGCGTGCCGCGCGACGCCGACCTGATGTTCGACATGCGCTTCCTCCGCAATCCGCACTGGGTGCCCGAGCTCCGGCCCCATAGCGGGCTCGATTCCCAGGTCTCCGCCTATATTGCCGAGGATCCGGTCTATCCCGAAGCCAAACAGCGGATCCAGGACCTGCTGCTGCTGCTGCTTCCCCGCTACGAGGCCGAGGGGAAGAGCTATGTGACCGTCGCAATCGGCTGCACAGGCGGTCGTCACAGATCGGTACATTTCGCAGAATCGCTTGCAACCCGGTTGCGCGAGGCTGGTTTTTCGCCCACGGTTCGGCATCGTGATCTGACTCAGCAGAAGTCCGACACTATGGGGAGCACCTTGCCAGGCGTGGGATCATGATTGTTGGATGTTAATCGCATGATCGGATTGGTGCTCGTTACCCATGGTCGTCTTGCGGCCGAATTCGTCACCGCGATGGAACATGTCGTGGGTCCGCAAACTGCGATCGAAGCCATTTGCATCGGCCCCGACGACGACATGGAAGGCCGGCGCGCGGACATCGCCAAGGCCGTGAAGACGGTCGACGACGGCTCGGGTGTTATCCTCCTAACCGACTTATTCGGCGGAACACCGTCCAATCTCGCCATCTCATTGATGGAGCCGGGGCGAGTCGAAGTGATTGCAGGCATCAACCTTCCGATGTTGATTCGTCTTGAGGGCGCGCGGAAAATGATGAAGATCAAGGCGGCCGTGGCGGCGGCTCGGGACGCGGGGCGTAAATATATATCGGTCGCGTCGGAGGTGTTGGGGGAAGCAGCTGCATGACGCAGTTACGACGCGAGGTGCAGATTACGAACATCCGTGGGCTGCACGCGCGTGCGAGCGCGAAATTCGTGACGCTGGCGAGCGCGCACAGCGCCGAAGTCGAGGTCGAAAAGGATGGGTCGAGGGTCGCCGGGACGTCAATCATGGGCCTGATGATGCTCGGCGCAGCCAAGGGCGACAGCGTGACGATTTCGGCGAGCGGCGACGGGGCGGAGAAGGCGCTGGCGGCCCTCGTCGAACTCGTCGAAGGCAAGTTCGGCGAGGAATGAGCACCTCGTTCTTAGCGGCATCTTCATCTCGTCCCAGGTAAACGCCCCTGCCCCGCCAGATCACCGCCTTTTCGAACCCGCTGGTCAAACGGGTTCGGTCGCTCCGCGACAAGCGCCACCGGCGTGCGGAGGGGATGTTCCTCGCCGAAGGTCTGCGCATCCTGACCGAGGCGGCAGAGGCGGGGTTTCTCCCTGAATTGATCTTTTTCGCGAAAAATGGCGCCGATCATGTCCTGACGCGAAAGTTGGTCGACGCGGTCGAGGCCCATGGCGGCGAAGCGATCGAAACCGATGCGGACATATTGTCGAAGCTGTCCGGCAAGGACAATCCGCAGACCGTCGTCGGCGTCTTCCGCCAGTTCGATACCGCCCTCGACAAACTCGACATCGCTAGCGCCGACATCTGGATCGTTGCCCAATCCCTTCGCGATCCCGGCAATCTCGGGACGATCCTGAGAACCGGCGATGCGATCGGAGCGGGCGGGCTTATCCTGGTCGACGACTGCGTGGATCCTTTTTCGGTGGAGGCGGTCCGCGCGACTATGGGCGCGCTGTTCACCCAGCGGATCGCGACGGCGCGCTGGCCGGACTTCGTCACCTGGCTGCGCAAGCGCAGCGGCCAGCTTGTCGGCACGAGCCTGAAGGCAACCGCCGATTACCAGGAGCCGGCCTATTCTCCTCCCACCTTCATCCTGGTGGGCAACGAGGCCCAGGGCCTGCCCCCCGATTATGAGGCGGAGTGCGATCTGCTCGTGAAGATTCCGATGCTCGGCAAGGCAGACAGCCTCAATGCCGCGATCGCCACCGCCGTCATCGGCTATGAAGTGCTTAATCAGCGGCGCCGGCGCTGACCGGCTATGAGCGAGCAGCGCTTAAATTACATAACTCCCGCCGGGCTCGCCGCGCTGCGCGCGCGGTACACGAAGCTGCTGGGTGAGGAGCGGCCAGCGCTCGTCGAGGTGATCAGCTGGGCGGCTGGGAACGGCGACCGGTCCGAAAATGGCGATTATATCTATGGCCGCAAAAAGCTGCGCGAGATCGACAGAGAGCTGGCCCACCTCGCCCGGCGGATGAAAGCCGCCAAGGTCGTCGACCCTGCCGCCCAGGCTGACCGGAGCCGGGTCTATTTCGGGGCGACCGTTACGATCACGGATGAGGATGACGCCCAGCGGACGGTGACGCTGGTCGGCGAGGACGAGGCCGATGCCGGCCATGGCCGGATCAGCTGGCGTTCTCCCCTGGCCATCGCGTTGAGGGGCGCGGCGATCGGCGATATACGTCGCGTCGCGCTACCAGGCGGCATCAAGGAACAGGAAATAGTCTCGATACATTATCCCGATGCATGATAGCGACCATAGGGTTGGCTGGTGTCAGACATCGGACGGGTTGATTTTTGGATCGACTCACGCCGTTGATCGGGTAGTTTTGCCGGATGGGCTATGAGGCGGCCATAACCAAGTTGACTACCCGGCAGCGCGACTGCCTGCGGCTCGTCCTGCAACATATGCAATCGAAGGAAATCGGCCGCGAACTCGGCATTTCACCGATGACGGTCGACAATCATCTGCGCAGCGCGATCCAGACTCTGGGTGTCGCGACGCGGCTCGAAGCGGCCCGCATGCTCCAGTCTTTCGAGGCCGAAAAGCCTAGTCAGCGATTGACTAGTCAACCGCAAACCGTTGTTTCCCGCCTAGAAAGACCCATCATGGCTCCACCGGCTCATGTCGGTGACAGGCAAGAGGAAACGATGGCTTCGCTTCGGGAAGACCAGATGCCCTACCGGGCTTATGGCGAGACGAGCCTGCTGGAATTTCCCTTGCCGGTTCCTACCAAAAGGAAGCCACGCAATGACCTGACGATTGCCCAACGCCTGTTCTGGATTGCGGTATTGATTTTCGGAATAGGTTTGGGCGCCGGCGCTCTGCTTTCGGGCTTCGCCGCACTGACGAATATCCTCATAGCGCTTCAACGTTAATTCCTTCCAACCGACTGATCAAAAGCGCCCTTCCGGACGCAAGGGGAGAACTATGTCCAAAGATCGTGATGCCGCGACCCTCCGTGTCTACGCCGCCCTCGAGCAATATGAGCGCGCCCTCGATATGGCCGCCAAGCATGGCGCGCTGCTCGCCGCCGAACTGCCGCAGGCTCGCCTCGACGGCAACTTCGCCATGGAGGTGGCGCAGGATGCGTTTGCCCACTTTTACAATTCGCTCTCGACGATCATTGCCGCCCGCGGACAAGTCGTAGAGGGACACCGCCATCTGGCGGTCGTGCAGCGGAAGTTCAAACTGCCGGTGGTGGCCGGAGGTGACAAGCCCGGCGGGCCGGGTCTTCCCGGCGGTATCGAATATGACGAGCCAATGCCCGCCCAAGCCGCATAAGCATATAATCACCCCTTGACGCTTTGAATTCTTGAGTGAATGGGCTCAAGGGGTGATCCGGCCGATTGTATATGGTGCCCTGATGTGGGGCATATGGGTTTACGCGTTTCGTCGTGGCGGCTGGGCAGAACGGCTAGCTGCCACTGGCATCATTCTTAATTCCTATCTCACGCTCCTGCTCGTGAGTCCGTCGACTATCTGGTATCAACATGTCGAAGTAGGTGTGGCCGCGGTCGATTGCGCGCTTCTCCTGCTTCTCGGCGCTATTGCCTTGATATCGGATAAATTCTGGCCTTTGTGGCTCACCGCGATGCAAGGGCTGACCATGTTTGCCCATGCAGCCCCTTACGTTCCACATATTTTACCTTGGAGCTATTACAACGCTTCAGCACTTTGGATGTATCCAATGCTGATTTTACTTGGCTTTTCTGTCCAAAGACACGGAGCGGGTAGAAAAAGCCGCGATTCCGCTAATTATCCGACAGCCTGATATGGGCCTTCGCCCTCTGCTCTACGGTATTTTGATGTGGAGCGTTTTGATCTACGCTCTTTGCCGCGGTGGTTGGGCAGAAAGGCTGGCAGCTGCGGCTATGGTGGTGGGCGCTTATCTGACGGTGCTCGTAGTTAGTCCGATGTCCATCCGCTTTGCGGACGTGGAATGGTCGATTTTGGCCGTCGATAGTAGTATGTTCATGTTGTTCATGTTCATGATGCTCAGATCAGACCGATTCTGGCCGATCTGGTTCACTGCTGTTCATGGCGTCAACGTCCTCTGCCATTTTGCTCCGCTATTCCCGGGCGCGTCACGCTACGTTTCCGCCAATGCCACCGCGCTCTGGGGGTATCCTCAACTCATTCTCTTGGGGGCCGCGATCTACCGAAATGCGGGCAAGCGAAAGGTGCGCGTCAAGGGCTGACGCCTTCGCCGTTCATGCCCCTGCTGCAGGTAGCGATCGGGTTTCGGCCGATATTCTTCGGAATCTCGATGTGGGCAGTCGTGTTTTACGCGATCCGGCGAGGTGGTTGGGCGGAGAGATCGGCGGCAGGCGGTCATCTTTGGCACTTAAGTCACTATGATAGTCAACTGAGGTGAAGCTAATTGATATCAGCAGGTCGAGTCGGACGTGCTGATATCGACCTTATGTTTCTCGTATCGATGCTAATCGTAGTCCGCCCGAGGCGCTACTGGCCGATATGGTTCGCGGCCGTACAGCGCTCGACGTTATTGTCCCACGTCGGTGTACCGGCGCACGGTGCCCCTTGGGTCAGCTGAACAGCAATGCCCATATGGCTATCCGGGACTGCTCATCCTGACACTCGGCGTCCGTGAACAACGGCAAGCCCGCCGCTGAGAGACGCCCTGCAGTTGGAACGCATCGAACCTCAATACACCAACCTCTCAATGCCTCACCGCCGTCTCCCCGCCATCGGGGCTCGTGGCGCCCCTCAGCGTCAGCGCCAGGTCGTCCGCCTCGGTCCAGTCGACCGGCGTCAGATGATCGGCCAGCGCCAGCTCGAGCACCTCGTCGACATGGCTTACCGGGATGATCTTCAAGCCCTCGGTGATCTTAGCGGGAATCTCGACGAGGTCCTTCTCATTCTCCTTCGGAATGAGCACGGTCTTGATCCCGCCACGGAGCGCGGCGAGTAGCTTCTCTTTGAGCCCGCCGATCGGGAGGACGCGGCCGCGCAGCGTCACCTCGCCGGTCATCGCCACATCCTTGCGGACAGCGATTCCGGTCAATGTCGATATGATCGCGGTGGTGATGCCGATGCCGGCCGAGGGGCCGTCCTTGGGCACCGCTCCTTCGGGAAGATGGATATGGACGTCCTTGCGCGCGATAAGGCTGGGTTTGACGCCATAGGCCGGCGCCCTCGCCTTGATGTAGCTGAACGCCGCCTGCACGCTCTCCTTCATCACGTCGCCGAGCTTGCCGGTGGTGCTGATCGCGCCCTTGCCCGGCACGGTCACCGCCTCGATCGTCAGCAGTTCGCCGCCGACCTCGGTCCAGGCCAGGCCGGTGACGGCGCCGACCTGATCCTCCTCCTCCCCGATGCCGAACCTGAATTTGCGGACCCCCGCGAAATCGGAGAGATTTTCGGGCGTGACGACGACCTCGGTCTCCTTGCCCTCGAGGATCCGTCGCAGGCTCTTGCGCGCCAGCTTGGCGATCTCGCGTTCCAGCGTCCGGACACCCGCCTCGCGGGTGTAATAGCGGATCAGATCGCGCAGCCCCCCCTCGGTGAGTTCGAACTCGCCGGGCTTCAACCCATGGGTTTCGATCTGCTTGCCGATCAGATGCGCCTTGGCGATCTCGACCTTCTCGTCCTCGGTATAGCCCTCTAGCCGAATGATCTCCATCCGGTCGAGCAGGGGCTGCGGCAGGTTCAGGCTGTTCGCCGTGCAGACGAACATAACGTCCGACAGATCGACGTCGATCTCGAGATAATGATCCTGGAACCGGCTGTTCTGCTCGGGATCGAGCACTTCGAGCAAAGCGGAGGCGGGGTCGCCGCGGAAATCCTGGCCGAGCTTGTCGATCTCATCGAGCAGGAACAGCGGGTTGAAGGTACCCGCCTTCTTCAGATTGGTGACGACCTTGCCCGGCAACGAACCGATATAGGTGCGCCTGTGGCCCCGTATCTCGGCCTCGTCGCGTACGCCGCCCAGCGACTGGCGCACGAATTCGCGCCCCGTCGCCTTGGCGATGGAGCGGCCGAGCGAGGTCTTGCCGACGCCCGGCGGACCGACGAGGCAGAGGATCGGGCCTTTCAATTTGTTGGTACGCGCCTGGACCGCGAGATATTCGACGATGCGATCCTTGACCTTCTCTAGCCCGTGATGATCGGCATCGAGCACGGCCTGCGCGGCGGCAATATCCTTCTTGAGCTTCGACTTCTTGCCCCAGGGCAGCCCGAGCAGAGTGTCGAGATAATTGCGCACGACCGTCGCCTCGGCTGACATCGGCGCCATCGTCCGGAGCTTCTTCAGTTCGGCATTGGCCTTGGCCCGGGCTTCGCGGGACAGCTTGAGGCCGGCGATCTTGGCGCCGAGCTCCGCAAGCTCGTCGCCGCCCTCCTCGCCCTCGCCATTGCCGAGTTCGCGCTGGATCGCCTTGAGCTGCTCGTTCAGATAATATTCGCGCTGGGTTTTTTCCATCTGACGCTTGACCCGGCTGCGGATCTTCTTCTCGACCTGCAGCACGCCCAGCTCGCCTTCCATCAGCGCAAACGCCATCTCCAGGCGCTTGGTGGGGTCGAGTTCTACAAGCAGCGCCTGCTTGTCGGCGACCTTGATCGAGATGTTCGCCGCGACCGCGTCAGCAAGCTTCGACGCATCGTCGATCTGGCCGAGTTGGACCGATGTCTCGGCCGGCAGCTTCTTGTTGAGGCGAGCGTAGTTCTCGAACTGATCGACCACCGAACGCATCAGCGCGGAAACCTCCGCCCCCTCGGCCTCAACCTCGCCAATCAGGTCGATGGCAGCCGTCAGGTGCATCTCGTCGACCCGCAGCTCGTTCAGTGTCGCGCGCTGCTTGCCCTCTACCAGCACCCGCACGGTCCCGTCGGGAAGCTTAAGGAGCTGAAGCACGGTGGCAACCACGCCGACGTCGTAGAGCGCATCGCGATCGGGATCGTCCTCGGCCGGATCCAACTGAGCGACCAGGAAGATAGCCTTGTCGGCAGCCATAGCGCTTTCGAGCGCGGCCACCGATTTCTCGCGGCCGACGAAAAGCGGCACGATCATGTGCGGAAAAACGACAATATCGCGCAGCGGCAATACGGGCAGGTTCTCGCTCAATTTATCCTCCGTCCCGAAGGGCGATAAGCCCTCCTTCAACCACTATATGGGCGGCGGCGGCCTTAGGATCAATGAATAGCAGTGCATCATAACGACGCATGTGGGTTTTGCTTAGCGCTGGCCCGATGCCGGCAGCGCCAGGCCCCCGGCTCGTCCCGCAAGACGCATTTCCCGGCATCTGTCGGCAATGAGCGGGCCATTGCGGCGATGAGATTTGAACCCTAAGGGCAGCGCGTGTCCTCCGCCGCCGCCGCCACACGACCTGACGCTCGAGCCGCCGGCCGGCGCGACGCCACGATCGATATCGTGCGTGGCCTCGCACTCATCACCATCACGATCAACCATATAACCGGATTTACCGACCGCATGCACATGGTCGGGATGCAGTTCCCGACGCTGACCCTATGGGGGTTCTCAAGCGCAGCCGAGATATTCTTTCTGCTGTCGGGCTATCTGGTTGGGGCGGTCTATTTCAGAGCGGAGCGGACCCCGCCTATTCGCGTCTTCACCGACACGGTCTGGCGCCGTGCGGCAAAGCTCTACCTTTATAACCTGCTGCTGTTCCTCGCCCTCGTCCCGCTGTGCCTGGCATCGAGGCAGCTCGCTGCGCTGGGCTTTTACAGCTGGTTCATCGTCCGCGGGCCCGCCTCGCTCATCGACTTCCTGCTGCTCTACGTCCAGCCCTACTGCCTCGAGATATTGGCGACCTACATGGTGCTGCTCTTTGCAGCGCCATTGTTCGCCATCCTCCTGCGCTTTCAGCCGCTGATCGCCCTTGCCGCCTCTCTGGCGCTCTATTGGTTCGCGCACGAACATTCCTGGTTCAACTTGCCGGGGGGCTCTCCGGTCGGCGACTGGCTCTGGAATTTCAATCCTGCCTCATGGCAGCTGCTGTTCTACGGCGCGATGGCGGCAGGCCGGTTCCGCCTGCTCGCCAGGCTCGAGGCCAGGGCGGAAGGAGACTGGTTGTGGCTGGTCGCGCCACTACTGCTCTTTGCGGGATTGACCATCCTGTTCCTGGCACAAGGCTGGTTCGCGTTTGAGGTCCTTTATCAGAGCAAGATCCGGATCGGACCCATGCGCGTCGTCCACGCGCTGTCGGTATGTTGGGCGATCATGAGCGTCCTCTGGATGTGGCCGCGTCTCCAGCAGCTGTGGCTGATGCGGCAATGCGCGATGATCGGCTCGAACTCGCTTCAGACCTTCGTTGTGTCGGTCGCTCTCAGCTACGCTGCCGGCTTCCTGTGGATCGAATATTTCTCGTTCCACGCCGCCTATATCGCCCTGTGTTTGATAAGCGTCGTCCTGCTCGGACTGTTCGCCCATGGCTATGCGCGACGCGCGGCACGGGCAAAAATACGCTCCTCGGCATCCGGATAAACCGCAACTTTGCTGGGCCGAAGCAGGCGCCGCTTGCCTTTCGAGCCGCCCGCGCGCATTGGAAGCGCCCGAAAAGGAACGAAACTCTGATGGCGACGAACTGGACGCCCGGGAGCTGGCGGCAGCACGAAGCGGTGCAGATGCCGGTCTACCCGGATATCGCTGCATTGAACGCGGCTGAAAAGGAACTGTCGAGCTATCCGCCGCTGGTGTTCGCCGGTGAGGCGCGGGAGTTGACGACGGCCCTTGCCAGGGTTGCCGAGGGCAAGGCCTTCCTCCTCCAGGGTGGCGACTGCGCCGAGAGCTTCGCCGAATTTCACCCGAACAACATTCGCGACACCTTCCGCGTCATTCTGCAGATGGCGGTTGTGCTGACCTATGCGTCCAAGCTACCGATCGTGAAGGTCGGCCGGATGGCCGGTCAGTTCGCGAAGCCCCGTTCGGCGCCGACCGAAGAGGTCGACGGTGTCTCGCTGCCAAGCTACCGCGGCGACATCATCAACGACATCGGGTTCAGCGAAGCGTCGCGTAATCCCGATCCGCAGCGCATGATACGTGCGTACAGCCAGTCGGCGGCAACGCTCAACCTCCTGCGCGCTTTCGCCCAGGGCGGCTATGCCAATCTCCACCAGGTCCACGCCTGGACGCTCGACTTCATGGGCCGCAGCCCCTGGGCCGCGCAATATAGCGAGGTGGCGAGCAGGATCGGCGATGCGCTCGACTTCATGGCCGCCTGCGGGATCAATCCCGAGACCGTGCCTCAGCTCAAGGGCACGCAATTCTACACGAGCCACGAGGCACTCCTGCTCCCCTATGAGCAGGCGATGACACGTGAGGACAGCCTGACCGGCCAATGGTACGATACCTCGGCGCATATGCTGTGGATCGGCGACCGTACGCGGTTCGAGGGGTCGGCCCATGTCGAGTTCCTGCGCGGCGTGGGTAACCCGATCGGTATCAAATGCGGGCCGAGCCTCGATCCCGACGTGTTGTTGCGCCTGCTGGACACGCTCGATCCGGCCCGCAACCCCGGCCGGATCACACTGATCACCCGCTATGGGCACGACAAGATCGAGAAACATCTCCCGAGCCTTATCCGCGCCATCAAGCGTGAGGGTCGCCCGGTCGTCTGGTCGTGCGATCCGATGCACGGCAATGTCGTCAAGGCGGCGACCGGCTACAAGACGCGCCCGTTCGATCGCATCCTCGCCGAAGTCCGTGGCTTCTTCGCGGCTCACCGTGCCGAAGGGACGCATGGCGGCGGGATCCATGCCGAAATGACCGGGCAGAACGTCACCGAATGCACGGGCGGCGCGATGGCGGTTACGGACGAGAATCTCGCCGATCGCTATCACACCCATTGCGATCCCCGGTTGAACGCCGGCCAGAGCATCGAACTCGCCTTCCTGCTGGCGGAGATGCTGAACCAGGAAATGAAGGAACGCGACAAAGCGGCGGCCTGACGATTGCCCCCTCCCCGCCCGCCACACATAGTTCGGCGGGAGATATCGGGGCTACACGCATACGCGGCATCTGAAGCTTGCCGGGGCGCTGATCTGCTCCGGTTCGAACTATCTGATAGGAAGAGGATGGGTAAGGAACTCGACAAACAGGGGCCGCTGGCGGGCATTCGTGTACTCGATCTTGGCCGCGTTTTGGCTGCACCTTTCGCTACCCAGTTGCTGGCCGATATGGGGGCGGACATAATCAAGGTCGAGCGTCCAGGCGCCGGCGACGATGCGCGCTATTACGGCCCTGAATCGCTTAAGGGAGCGGGAGCGCGCGACCTTGCGCTTGGCGCCATGTTCATATCCGCCAACCGCAACAAAAAATCGGTAAGCATAGACTTTTCCACGCCCGAAGGCAGCCAACTCGTCAAGGACCTCGCTGCCATCAGCGATTGCTTCGTCGAAAACTTCCTGCCCGGGCAATTGGCCCGGTACGGCCTCGATTATGACAGCGTCAGAGCCATAAATCCCGGCATCATCTATTGCTCGTTGACAGGCTATGGGCAGTTCGGCCCGAAGCGCAACAGGCCGGGCTATGATGCGGTGTTTCAGGCTGAAGGCGGCCTGATGGCGGTCACGGGCCTACCCGAAGAAGAAGCTGGAAGCTGCCCAGTAAAAGTCGGCCCGAGTATAGTCGATGCAACCACTGGTCTCTACGCGTCCAACGCGATCATGGCCGCCTTGGTAGAGCGGCAGCGCAGCGGCCTGGGGCAGCTTGTCGACGTGTCCTTGCTGGAAACAGTAATCGCAATTCAGACGAGCCACGTCCAGAATTACCTTCTGTCCGGAACCCAGCCACGACGACGGGGGAATGGCGGCAATGGCGGGCATCCGGCCGGGACCTTCGAATGCATGGACGGCACGATCTATGTTTCTCCCGGATCGAAGCGGGACTATCAGAATTTCTGCAACGTGCTCGGCCTCCGCGAACTGGGCGATGATCCACGCTATGCGACAGCGTTGCAGCGGTTCAACTTGCGACATGAACTCAACGCTATTCTCAATCCGGTTATAGCGCGATGGCATGTGAATGCGCTGTTAGACGCGCTAGTTGCGGCGGAAGTGGCCTGCGCCCCGATAAACGGGTATCAGGAAGTGTTTGCCGACGAGCAGGTGCGTGCGCTCGACGTCCGTCGCCGACTCGACAGTCCCGTCGCTGAAAACGGCTATGTGGACGTGGTGGCAAGTCCCATTCGTATGTCTCGGACTCCGCTGTCCTACCGCTCGGCGCCGCCGACACTCGGCGAGCACACCGATCTGGTGTTGCGGGATTTGCTTGGCCTGACGCAACAGGACGTTGACGGCCTCCGCCGCCGGAAGGTGATTTGACGGCCCGGCTGACGGCAGCGTGCCGCCGTTATGCTCGAGCGATGATCGAATATCGAGGAGACGTCCAATGACCCGGTCCGTGTTCGACATGAGCATCACCTTGTTCAGAAGTACGCTGTCGGGCCTGCAGGTCATCCTCGATATGTCCGAAGCGCACATGCGGGCCGCCCGTCAATCGCCCGAGGGGCTTCTGGAGGCGCGCCTTCAAGCGGACATGCTGCCGCTGGCGTTCCAGCTCGGTCAGGCTGCCAGTGGTTCAGCCGGGGCCTTGCAGCGCATCCGCGGCCTAAGCTTCCATGCCGAATACGTGTTCGAAAGTTTTTCGGCCGCCCGCGCATGCATCGATGACGCTGCCGCTTATTGCCTCTCGGTCGATCCGGCCGACTTTCTGGGTATGGAAGACGCCGAGGTGGTGTGGACCGCACCGAAAGTTGAACTGCGCTATACCGCAGCTGACTATCTGACCACCCACGCGCTGCCGAACTTCTATTTCCATTCCGTTACGGTTTACAGCATATTGCGTAGCCTCGGCGTGCCGATCGGCAAACTGAACTTTTTGGGGCGAAAGGGGTCTTCCGCCGGGCAGGAGCCGCGCGGCGCGGCACTTGCGGCGATCGAGGCCATGGCGGGCGAGGCACCGCGATGAGCGCCTGAGGGTTGGCCGACCGGAAGCGGTTCAATAGTCGGAGGCGCGTCGGCTCAATTCAGCGACGATGCAAACGTCAAGCTTGACGAGGTGACCGGTTCACTTTTTCGGCGAGCCAAGGCTCGCGCGATTCGTCCGAAACGGCCGCTGGACCGTGGCCACGCCCGCCAAGCTGCGCTAGAAGGCCGAAAATGCACGCAGACCGACTGTCAAAGCTGACCGAAAGCCAGCGCGCCTATCTGCGGCTGGTGCTCGCGCATAATTCCTCCAAGGAAATCGCCCAGCACTTTGGGATATCGGCGCATACCGTCGACAAGCGTCTGAAAGAGGCGATGAAGATCCTCGGCGTCACGAGCAGGGTCGACGCCGCCCGCATCCTGGAGTGTGTCGAGGCCAAAAACCGGGTCCAGGGTTTGGGGCCCCAATCATCGGACCTAGAAAATCTCCCGTTTCCGGGCACGGTCACCGCGAGATCGGAACAGGCCTACGGCCATAGGGAGACGGCAGCGGCGACCCTCCGGGAAAATCAACGAGTCTATCCGGACCAGGACGATGGCCAAGCCTTTCCGCTACCGTTCCCGACACGGAGGAAGCGACACAATGACCTGACCATATTGCAGCGCCTGGCTTGGACCATGGCGCTCATCATCGGGCTGGCGATTGCGACCGGGATCTTGCTCTCGGGCCTTACTAATCTGTCGATCCTCATCACGGAACTGCATCGCTGACCGCCGCATCATCATGAACGGGCCGAGCGCCCGGCCGTCGGGGGCATATTTTGGTTCGGGATCATCAACTCTTCCGCCGGTCACGCCAATGGTAGCAATGTCGTGGCTACCGTGGATCAGGCGCACGTCGCGGATCGGACGGCTTTTGGTGCCGGGCCGCTATTCAGCGTATGAGCCGACCACCTTTCACCGAGCGGCGGCGGATTGCGACCGCACGACGCTCAATGAATGCGCGGGTCCAGCCTCCCCGGTGGAGCGCAACGCGATGGCCGGATCCGCAACGTCAGACGAACGGGCCGACAGCAAGCGACCGTTGACGGACATCCTGACGCCATTATGCGGAGCCGAGGCGCCGCTGGTGGCCGCTCGCCTCATTGATCATTTCGGTTCGGTGCCAGCGATACTCCGCGCCTCCCTGCCGGCCCTGGAACGGGTGCTGGGCGATCGTCGCGATCTGTGCCGCCTGATCCGCGCCGTCGGTACGCTGATCCGGAAGGAGCGGCGCGAGCGATTATGCGCCGAGCCGGTGCTACCCAATGGCGAGGTGGTGCTCGATTATCTTCATACGCATATGGCGCACGAACCCGCTGAGCAAGTCCGCGTCCTTTATCTCGACGCCAAGAACCGGCTGCTGCGCGACGACGTCGCGGCACGCGGGACGATCAACCGCGCCGATATCTTCCCCCGCGAAATCGTTCGTCGTGCGCTGGAACTGGGGGCAACCGGGCTGATCATCGCCCATAATCATCCATCCGGCGATGCCCGGCCAAGCCCCAGCGATCGATCCGCGACCCGCGCCATCGCCGAGGCGGCGCAACTTTTCGATATTGCGGTCCACGATCATATCATCGTCGGCCGCAACGGCTGGTGCAGCTTGCGCAATGACGGTCATCTTTGACGGTCAACGCGAAAGTCCAGCTCCTGCTCGTGACCAGGGAACCCCCGTCCTGGCGCCGCTCGATGCGGACTCGCTTTCCGGCGCTCGCCACGATCCTTCAAGGCGGGTCTCGACCAGCTGGAGGAGATGATCGAGCTCGCGCACGGTGTGATCGTCGCACATGCAAACCGCATCGGCGATGCGCCTTACCAGGCTGCCGATCGCGTCGGCCCCATGCACGGCGATGAGCCGGTCGACCTCCTCCTGCCTGGCCAAGCCAACATGCATGGTCGCAGATTTAACCAGGCAGCGACCGACTTCCATATCGTAATTTTGCAGTGCGATATCCAGCCGGAGGCGGGCCCCGATGCGGCTCGCTTGACACCGCCATCCCCACCCCATAAGGACGCCGCTCTTTCCGCCGCGGCCCCTTCGTCTAGCGGTCTAGGACGTCGCCCTCTCACGGCGAAAACACGGGTTCGAGTCCCGTAGGGGTCACCATCGTCAAGCGGGAAATGGCGAAACACCGCCATTCCGGGCTTTTCGCTTCAGATCATTCCCACATTTCGTCCCACATAATTTGCCGGCTTCGATGGCGCGCTTTGGTACCTCGTGGATGCACGTTTGCGATTCCGAGGGCTATTCCACCAATCTCGGCACACACCGAACCCTCCACCACCCAAGGGTCAAGGCTGTTCGCGCCAGAACTGCGTACTGTAGTTATTGAGGCCCCGCGTGTAGGAATCCGTAGTTACCTGAAAGCTCTCTGGGATCGCCGATCGATCACGACCAGATTTCAGGTATTCACGCACTGAGTGGAGGGCGGATGATCGCAGATGATCCCACACGCGATAGAGCTTGTCCTGAAGCTCGTCTTCCTGCTTCGCGCGGCTCGGCTTCCGCTTAGGCGTCGGCATGGTGTAGTCCGGGCGGGTATCGACCTCATGCAGAAAATTGATGCTGCCATAGGTCCATGCCTCGTCAGCAGCGTCTCGCCAACGGTAGCTCACCCTGACATTCATCCGTGGCGTGAAGCGAAAGGGATGCATGACGCAGTCTTCGACGACGAACAGTTCCTGCTCTCGCTGCTCCTCTTCCATCCTGTTCTTCATGTCGCGAACGGCTTGGACAAGGTCCATGCCAGCTCTGCGAACCTGAGCCGCCGTCTCGGCGCGTTTCTTAGCCGCCTTGGCCTTGTTGTGTGCGGCTATCGCCTGATCGAACCTGTATAGCCGACCGGACACGTACTGACCGCAACTCGCCAGCCGAAGCGAATGCAATTCGCCGGATCTCGATCGCCAGACAGCCTCATCGACTAGTCTCTCGAACCCTCGCAAATCGATTGCCCTGAGCGCGTCAGCGTCACTGGGATGTACGTACAGTCCCACCAAAGAAATCCTCCTGCCGCGCAAACGCTTTGGGAACAAAACAAGATCATTGCAAAAGTTTGGCGGCCTGACTAGCCATTTGGAACTATCGGGCGGAGGAACGTGACATGGTTGATGTCCACATTAGAATTTACTTCCGGGGGGCGGACGGCACGCTGGAGGATAGCCAACAGGAATTCGGCGTCGAAAGCTTCGCCGGAGTTATACCCGCGGTTGGCGACATGATCGTCGATCCCGGCGTGCTTCAGGGTTTGAATCGGCACGAACTGACGAACCGCAGGGTTTGGGACGTCGTGGGTCGCGTTTTCAACCCTCGCGATATGGATGACTATATCGCGCTCATCGTTGAAGAGCGGGTGCCTAGCCCTCAAGAATACAGCGTCGTCGCAGGCTGATTCCTAGTTCCATGGACGCGACCGAGCCCCGCGCAGAGCAGGACATTTTCAACGATCTCACGGAGCTGTGCGTCACACCCGGCTTTGCCCACGCGCTCGCCTGGATGTCCCTGCGGGACAACTACGTGACATTCGACAGTGTCATGGACAGTGACGCGTTAGCCGCCTCCTATGCGCCCGGTCGAACGATTAGGACCGAGTTCTCAACCTTGCTCGGGCTGCTAATCCGTCAGCCAATCGACCTGAGTGAACCGACGCCGGCGGAAATTCAGGCATTGTTCGATCGCACCAATTCGCTGCTGAACGAGCTGCATGAACGGCTGGGACGGCCGATGTGGGACTCGATCATCGAGACGGCGAAGGCAATGCAGGAGGACGGAGCGGAACGCCCTCCTTCACCATTCACTCGCGCCGATGTGCTTCGGGAACCGATCTTCTATGGTGGCGAATCCGCCTATAGCTTCCAGTATCGAGACATGGCGCTCGAACGCTATGCGGCAGACGAAGCATGGCTGATCGCGAACAAGGGCTTCTGCATCGCGGACGCACACGCGGTTGCGCGCGCAATCTCGGAGATCCAGAGCAGCAAGATCGTCGGCGTGCTGTCGCAGCTCAAAGCGAAAGCGCCGTCTTTCCCGTCCTTGCTGCCAGCGTTCACCACTACCGCAGACGAAACCGCAGTGCATTCCAGCCTACCACTGGAGACGGTGCGAGCCGTGCTCGCAGCCCTTAGCGTCTCGGCACCCTCCAATCAGGATTTCACTTCGCTTGGCGCGTTCAACATAGCCAACGCGTGCCCGATCGTAGCGCTGCCGGATGGGGGCTACATCGCGCTACAGACGTACGGCGTCGTCGAGTCTCTCTATGACTCGCCCTTCTATTGGATGATCAGCGATAAGTCCTATCGATCTAAGGCCTCCGCGCATCGCGGCGCCTTCACCGAACAGTTCGTTGCCAAGCGGCTGCGGTCGGTGTTCGGCGAGCAGAATGTTCACTCGAACGTCAACATCGAAGCCACAAGCGGTCGGGTTTCAGAGATGGACGTGCTGGTCCTGTTTGGCGACCGGGCCCTGATCGTCCAGTGCAAATCGAAGAAGATGACGCTAGAGTCACGTAAGGGCAACGACCAGACACTACGCGACGATTTTCAGAAGGCGGTGCAGGATGCCTATGATCAAGGCTTGCTCTGCGCGCGCTCACTTGGCCGGCCAGAACTGGACTTTGTAAAGGAAGACGGAGCGAAGCTCGAGATTCCCGAGCTGCGCAATGTCTATATCCTTTGCGCGGTGTCTGATCACTATCCGGTCCTCACTGTCCAGGCGCGGCATTTCCTGAAATATGAGGAAGATTCGGTCATCCACGCGCCGTTGGTCGCCGACGTGTTTCTGATCGACGTTCTAGCCGAGATGCTAGGGAGTCCTCTGCGGTTTCTTAGTTATCTCGATCGGCGGGTTGGCTACGCCGAGCGCATACGCGGTACCAACGAGCTAGCCATCCTTGGCTATCATTTGAGCCAGAACCTGTGGTTCGAAGACGAGACTAGCATCGCGATGGTCGCGGATGATTTCTCGCTCGACCTCGACACCGCGATGACCGTCCGCAGGGAGGACATTCCGGGCACAGCAACGCCGAAGGGGATCCTCACAAAATTCACCGGCACGCATGTCGCCCGGATCATTGAGAAGATCGAACATGAGGCCAATCCCGACCTGGTTGATCTTGGTTTCCTCCTGCTCGACATCAACGGGGATACCGTCAAGCAACTTGATCAGGGGATGAAGGATGTCGCCCGGCGCACTCGTCTCGACGGACGGCCTCACGATTTTACGCTCGGGTTCGATACAGGTGATGCCGGGCTTACAATCCATTGTAGCCGGGCCTTACCGCGCGATGCGGTCGAGGCGCTCACCGGCCATTGTCGACGCCGAAAATATGTTCACCGCGCCGACAATTGGTTCGGTCTGCTCGTGAGAGAGACCGACGGGTTACCGAAGCTCAGCTTGGCAGTGCGTTTCCCGTGGAAGCGCGACTCCCGCATGGACAGACTAACGCAGGGCATGGTGCTGAACGGTAATCGACGCAGCGCGAGCCCCGCTTTTAAGGTGCGCGCTGCCGATGGCTCAAAAGTCAGTCGAAATGATCCATGCCCGTGCGGCAGCGGCAAGAAGTTCAAGAAATGCTGCATCGCTCAAGTCTATTCAGGCGACTGACCGAATGCGGGTTATTAAATCCTGCCCGGCCTTGGCGCACAGCAAGTTGTGATCGGCGGACTAGATCAATGATAGGCCCGGTCGCTACATAGCGGCAGACCAATACCTAAGCGGGCCGGTGAATGCAGTTTATCAAGGTCGAACAGGGCAAGGCATTCTATGCCGAAATCGAGCTTGCCCAGCCGAGCATGATTGTTGACGGTGTGGACACGCCTCAACCGCCTCTCACCATCGGTGGCACTTTCACCATCGACAAGGGCGACATTCGCCTCCGGCTGGTGAAATTCGACGCGTTCTTTCACGTCGGAGATGACGACGAGATTATCGTTCGCACTGAGGACAATTGGTTCGCGACGATGATGGACAATGTTGTATTCGGCGGCGGCCAAAACGGACACACCGATAAAGTCGCCTTCAATCAGGCCATCATCTCCAACACCACGCTTGTCGCATGGACAGCGTGGAAGCCCGAATACCGCGTCCGTCGCACTTGCTTCCGCGTCCCCAATGCCGATTACCTTCTCCGGCACTATCCCACATACAATCACCTCGCGAATACCCGCGTCGGTCGGGCCAATCCCCGGAATGTGTTCGACGCGACGATCACCGGTGGGAAGGTGCGGCTGGCGTATAGCGCCGGTGGTTCAGGCGACAGCGACTATTACCGCGATATCTGGCCCGTGCTGGAGCTGGAGTTTGATGGGCCGACCACTCTGGAGGAAATGCGCCAGCAGGTAAATAACATTAATGCGCTTCCTGTCCGCCGCGTCGTCCGCCGATCTGCTCGCGGACGAGCAGACCCTATCGCAGCTCACCCACAAAGAATGGGTGCAAGCGATCAAGGACAAACTCTACCCGGTTGATTACTCGATCTACTATTACAACGACCGTACTAAGTATGCGGAGAAAACCGAGCGCTCTGAGCGACTGCACGGTGCGTTTGTGCTTATGCACGACGACCAAGAGCGCGACGCTTTCGTTGAATGTCTCGTCGCTTGGTTTGCCCGTGACGCCGAATGGGAGGGTGCAGCGTCAGCGATGTCGGACGCCTTCAAACTTCGCGAGATGATGACGCCTAACCGGCTCCTCAATGCGACCAAATGGATTGAAGCAACCCCAGGCACCAAGCCCGAACAGGCGATTGCGAAAGGGCACATTGCGGCTCTTTCCAACTTGATGTCTCGAGAAGCGATTAAGCTGGGCTACGACAAGATCAGGGGCCGGCTGAGCAATTCATTGGGCCAGATTGCAAAGGAGCAGAACGCCGATCGCTTCTTGCGGCTTGTGCGCCAATTGCAAACTCGGTTCGGCGCGGACGTGGTTGGCGAGGATCTCGCCGCGTGGGTCGCAGAGGCGTTCACGCTTCGCGGAAAGATCGCACATGGGCCGCTGCTCAGGCAGAGCGAGCAGGAGTACGAGCTATTCGCGAAGGCGGTCCATGCCGCTGAGTGTTTCGCCTATCTCATGCTCATCAGCGATCTGCCAATGGGAGAAGCGGGTAGGAAGCGCGTGGCCCACGCGCTGATGGTGGAGTACTACCGCGCGGGGATCAAAGGGACGTCGCCTAGCGAATTTAAGAAGGCCAAATCGAAAGCCTAGTTTCGGTCCGGCTACCCGCCCGGCTTCTCAGTTTCCACAAAAAACCTTCCCGTTCGGAACGGACGCTGCGTTGAGCCAAAGTAACTTGGGAGGTAACACGCTCAGAGGAACATGGGCCGCAAGGCGAGGTAGCAGGAAAAGTTGTCGTGGCGATCGATATTGCAGACCTGACCCTCGACGAGGTCGTGCGGCATTTGGCGGCCGGCGATGCCCTGCGGGTATCCGGCGGTGCTGAGTTTTCGCTCCCGCTTCAAGATAGCCGCACGTTGCTGGCTTTCTACAATCAGAACAAGCAAGCCTATTGGAACCCCGACAAGGATAGCAATATCGTCGATGGCGAGATTGATCGCGTATTGGACGCCCTCGACAGGCCGACGAATCTATCCGCCCCATCGACCCGGCCGGCAAGCCAGCAGCAACAATGGCAGCTGGTCGAAGTCACCGCGCACCGCTTTCGGGGCCTCCACCGCCATTGTGACGATCAAGGGCAGGACCCCAAGCCATTTTCGCTCGATCTTTCCCGGCAAGCTACGTTGTTTCGCGGCTTCAATGGGGCGGGCAAGACATCGCTGATCAGTGCCATTTGCTGGTGCCTGACCGGCTATGGGCACCGTTCGCAGGGATTGCCGTCGCATTTGCACCTACCAATCACGATACAGGTCGCTGGCGACGAAGAGGATGCAGCGCCCGCCGGCGCATTCGAGCTTCCGCCGATCGTTCCGATCCCTACGGAACAAGAGTTGCTCGCGGTTGATGGGCAGCCCAAGGTCGATACTTGGGTGCGCTTGAAGTTCCGATCCTTGCTCGACGGGAGCGAGGTCGAGGTAGAGCGTCGCCTCGAACGCGACGGTAAGAAGAATTTCAAGACCACTCCGACGGGGTTGGGCAAGCTCGGGCTGTCAGACCTCGCTCTTCAGGTCGGCACCTTGATGCCGGGAATCGCCGCTGCCACTCGGTTCGACGACAAAACCACGCTGTCCCAAGCGGTTTCGACGCTCACCGGCTTGCGACCGCTTGCCCATTTCGGAAACCGCAGCAAGCGCTTGCACGAGCGGCTGACGGACAAATATCCCACGCTCGCCGCCGAAGAACAGGAACGTTGCGAGACCGCCGCCTTCAAGCAAGTGGCGACGCTCGGAGATCTGCTCAAGGAGAGCGACGGCCTTCCCGACCTGAGCTGTGTCGTCATCCCCAAGGAAGCGACGCCCGACGCGTGGAAACAAGGTCTCACGCATGCCGAAGAGCTCCTGAAGTCCGCCGAGGAGCAAGCCTCAGCGGGCGCCCGGCTCGTGCTCGGGACGTTGCCGCCACTCACCAATGAAAGCGAGATCAAGCGCTTCGAAGCGGCGATCAAGTCGGCGGAAAGCTGCTTCAGCAACGCCGCGCTAAAAGGCCTGCCGTCGATGCAGCTCGCACAGCGGCTCGGGGAGCTCAGCGAGGACGACTTGGCGAACACGGAGACGGTGCTGCGTGCGATCGAGCGCGAAGCAGCTACCCTGGTGGCAGAGCTTTCACACGCGGAGCGCGCCGATCGTATTCGCCTCTATGGCTTGGTTGCGAAGTGGCACGACGCGGCGCACCCCGGCCATACCTTCACCGCGTGCCCAGTATGCGAGCGCGATCTTCTGCAGCCCGGGGCGATCCCGACCGACGCCTTGCTCGACAAGTCGGTGGCGGAGGCGCTCGAAGACGCGCGAAGCACGGACTCTGCGCTGCTGAAAACCGCGGCCGAATGGGAGCGCGATACGAAGAAGGGCCTGCGGGACCGGCTGCCAGAGAAGGTCCGCAGGTTCGTGGACGAGACTGTGCCCGATGACCTAGCGTCAATCTATGGCGCCGCGCTCGCGAAAGAGGTTTTCGCACTCGCCGACTTTCCGGTCTCGCTCAGGCCAATGGCGAAAGGCGTTACCGGACTCTGCGCCGCGGCTTGGAAAGACGCGCCGGTGCGCGATCCGCTGCCAGGCGTCAATCTTCCGGAAGAGATTCCCGACAATGAGCAGCTCAGGACCGCCATCAGGAGTGTCCGACGGGCGATCGCGCTCGCGCGCTATCGTGCCACCAACGCGGAATTGGCCCGAAGCGCCGTAGTGGGCGTGATCCGCACCGATGCGGATGAGACCGCGCTCCCAGCCAACGAACGGACGATTCAGGGGCAATTGAAAGTCCTGCGGGCCCATCTGGAGGTGGCCACCGTATTCGCGGGAATTCGGCGCCAGCTCTCCCAAATCAAGGACAGCTGCGAACGCTGGGCAAAAGCCCGGACGCGTCTCGAAAAGCTGGCGCGTGCCGCCAGAGCGGTCGAACCGTTCAAGCGCTTCCCGGACCTTGTGCACAGCCAGGTCGCCGGCCTCATCGCGGACCTTCAGCAGCAAGCCTCGGCATGGTCGCAACGCATGTACAAGGCCCATTTCGTGCAAGCCCCGGAATATGCCGGGCTCGACACGGCCAAGAGCGACGGGTTCACCTTCCTCGCCGCGCAAGGCAAGCATTTGGTGGAGGCGCATCATGTCATGAACGCCTCGGCGCTGCGCGCCTATCTGTCCGCCTTCGTGCTAGCGCTGTGGCAACAGGTGTGGGCTCGATCGGGGGGCATTTCCACGATCCTCATGGATGATCCGCAGGATCTGCTCGATCCTGGCAATGTCGCCAATCTCGCCGCCACCGTTCCTGCCTTGATTGGAGAAGGCATGAATCCGATCATCGTCAGTAACGATTTCGGCTTCATTCCAGCGATTGAGGCGTTCGTCGCCGCCCGCAAAGGGCCTGCCGGAATGGCGCAAACAGAGATTTGGGAATTCTCCGCAATCTCGACGTCGAAGTGCACGGTCAGCCTTGCCCCGGTCGCCGACGAGGTTCGCGTTCGCGGCGAGCTTTGGCAGAAGACCGACCCCAATGACGTCGGCCTGGCTCGCGCCTTCGTACACCCCGTTCGGGTGCGCATCGAAATCAAATTGTGGGACTTGCTGGCTTGCGATCCGGCGGTGCTGCAGGATCCGACTCTGGGCGATCTTCTCGGCAAAATCGCCAATGCGCGCAATCGGGGCGAAAAGCCCTTCAATGAAGAACCGTTCAAGAGATTGCTGGAGCTTCCAGCACTCAAGGCCGGCGCACCCTTCCGCGATGTGATCAACAAGGCGCACCATGGGCGAGCCGATCAAATCACTCCCAGTGAAGCCGAGATCGTCCGGAAGGAATATGAAGACGTTTTCTCGGCGATCGACGCCTGTTGGCTGGCTTATGCACGGTTCATGGGAAGGCTGCCGCCGGAGGAAGCCGTTGCGGAAGCGCGCAAGGCCGCTCCCGACCTGAAGCTCGTCAGCCTTCGCAGCGCACCGGTACCAGTCGTTGGTCGATTGGCGGCCCATGCCGCCGGTGCACCGCTCACGACGATCGAGCAAGCAACTGAACGGTTGGACCTGTCAACCTTGGGCGATGTGTCGCTGTTTACCGTGCGTGCATCAACATTGGGGCTGGTTGCGTTCCCGGGTCAGACCCTAATCGTCTCCGCGACCGCCGAGGTAAAAAATGGCGATATCGCGGTAATTCGAACGCCAGGGAAGATCTACGCGCGCAGGATCGGCATCGACAAAGCGGATCTCGCCCGCATCGCGCTGGAGACGATGCCCTCTACCAATCCTCGATCGCCGCCAACCCATTTCGTTCAGCGCAGCAGCGCGCAGGTCAGCAAGGTGATCGGCGTGCTCTTCGACGAGACCGCGACCGGAAGGTCGCAAGACGAAGCGGTCGAGACCGATCGTTCGCCGATCCTCGAACAGGTTTTGGCTGCGGCAGGCGTCGCCGGCGACAGCGCCTTTCCCGTGGCGCTAGATGCGGGCCATGTCCTGCTCGGAACCGCGCCGGCCCTGTCGCTCCTCGATGGCCGGATCTTGGCGGTCGTGACCCGGGCAGATGCGTTCTCAGGCGAACATTTCGCGTATTTGAAACGGCTCGGCAAAGCGATGCCCGGATCGCAATCTATCTATTATTTGGAGAATGTCGGCCAGACCGGCGAAGGGGAGTTCGTACAATTTCCCGTTGCCGGGGGTGTCCCAATCGCCGGCATTCCGATTGTCGAGCAGACCTGGAAAGTGCTGGGAACCTTGTTTTCTTAAGTTTTGCACACGCGATGACGGGTCGCGATGCTCGCCGATCCAAGGTGCGCATTGGGCGAGCGTGCCAGCACCTCAGCCGTTGAAATCACAAGCAAATTTAGCTGTAGCGACGGCATGACCAAAATCGTGACGGCGCAAATTCTCTCGACTTCACAACCACATGCACCCAGTCCGACGGCGGTGCTTTTATCCCGCCATAGAACCAATCGTGCTCCCGGCCACCCTCGGCGGACCGTGAAATCCACACCATCTGCGACAGCGATCTTGCCTGGAGAACCCCGGCAAATGCTACGGTCAGGGCGTTCGGACAGGCATTACGCGGAGACTAAGGGCATGGAGGAGCACCCCGTTTTCATGGTCTCATCGCACGACGCGTTCGGCGATCAGCATCTGTTCGCCAGCGATGACCTGGATCGAGCGCGCGCGGCGTACCACGCAATGAAAGATCGATACGGCAATGTGCTCGTCAACGATGGGCTGGCTGCGGCGATGAACCTTGCCGAGGCGGGGTGACGAGCCAGGTCTAACGGCGATGTGGCATTACGCAGCCAAGCGTCGCACGCAAACCTCGCGAACCACTTCCTGTAGGGTCGCCACCCGCTCCGTCAGCCACCGCAATTCCTCGTCGCTGATCTCGTAGTGTGGCGAGTAGCGTGCGTTCACATAAGCCTGCTTCAAAAGTTCGAAGCAGCGCCGGCTGAATTTGTCGCTGCGCGGCCACGCCGCAATCAGCTCTGGCGCGATCTCCTCGGCGTGCGAGCGGAGGAAGTTTAGCTTGTGCGACTTCGGGCTGTAGAGGGTCAGAACCAGCAGCGTGCAGTGATAGAAGCGCTCAGCCGACTGGTGCAGCACGAATGCAGCCTCATTCCGGTCCCCGGCCGCGCTAGCACCTTGGGCCATCCTCAGGAATGCCTCGGCGCTTGGAAACCATTTCTCGAAATGCCCCTGCGCCTCGGCACGGGCCTCGTCCGGCGGTAGATCGCGCGGCTGTGCAAACGGGAAGCCTTCGGCCTCGTATAGCGCGATGCCCTGGCTCACGATATCGACAAAGAAGGGCCGGCCCTTCTCCAGCTGCGCGTTCACGTCGGTCAGCGAATGGACGATGAAATTGACCGGAGCGCTGAGCGCCTTTGTGATGGTCGTGTCACGCATCAGCCGATCCTCGGCGGCCGACCAGAACTCGAACTCGGTCAGCCGCTCGTCATTGACGACGATGAGGATATCATAATCCGACTGATAGCCCCCGACGGGATCGTCGACCCAATCACCCCGCGCGAACGAGCCGTAGAGGACGATCTTGAAGATGCGTCCCGCCTTCTTCCAGCTCTTGGTTCCAAGCGCGTGCGCCGCCTCGAACTCCTCGTACAGCACGCGCACGACATGCGCGAGCTCGCGCTGGCGGGATGCAGGCAAGTGATCGAGGGCAGTCGGCATCATCGGACCGCAACCCTGTTGCAGCCGGGCAATCGAGGCAAGTTCAATTGCGCAGGCACCTCCTCACCTCTCCTCTTCTGCCTCCATCAGCCGCAGCATCGCGCGGGCGATACATGCCTTGACTTCGGCCACTGAGATGCCCAGCCGCGCGGCGATCTTGGGATAGCCCAGGCTCTCCAGCCGGTGCAGGAGGAACACCTCGCGCGTGACGGGATCGAGCCGCCGCAGCGCCCGCTCCATCCGAGCCAGGGACCGGCCAGAGCGGCGAAAACGGAACAGGGCCGCAATGCTCCACATCTTCTTCTCCTCGAACCGCACCGGCCCCGGAAAAGGGGGTGGGCGGCAAGGAGCGGACCGGCAGCCCCGCCGAGATGAGACGGGCCGCACCTGACAAGGCCGCAGCGAAGCGGAGGACCCGGGCGCAGCCCGGGTTGCGGCACGTCGCGGCGGGGCTAGAGGGCAGCGACGCCCACCCCCTTGGCCGCGGCCGGAAAACGGCGCCATCGCGCGCGAGCGCGATGTCCGCGTGCCGGATCGAAGATCCGACCCAGCGTCAGTGATCGTCACCCGAATGGGCCGAGACGCGCAGCGACTCGGCGGCGCGAGGCGCCGTAGCGCACGGTCGCGCGATAGCGCGAGACGCCATAACGCGGCCCAGCCATCCCTCGGCCTACGCCGCAGCATGTTTTCCTACCCAAAGGTTCGCTCGGCCATCGATGCCCCTTGCCGGGCTCGGGCCAACGCAGCACGCTCAGGCTTTGGTCTGAGAGTTTGCCATGACTGAACCTTTCGACAGAATGCTCCGCCTCGACACCGTACTGGATCGGACGGGCTTGAGCCGCTCAACCCTGTACCGAAAGGTGAAGGACGGCACCTTCCCGAAACAGGTGCCGATCAGCACGCGATGTGCGGCTTGGAGAGAATCGGCGATCAACGAATGGATGCGCAATCCAAAGTTCTACTGCGCACCAATTCCCCCCTCTATCGAGAACTCCACACCCTCGTGATCGCAAGCGCTGCGAACTTAGAGGAGGGGTCCTTGCGAGGCGAAAGCACCATAAAGTGAGCGACGCGCGGCCCCCATTTTCCAGGGACCCCGCGGTCCGAAAATCAGCCGATTCCCAGTTTCCGTCCAACATGTCCGACAAGGGCGTGCTTCTTCGGCTCTGTCATGAGCAGGAAATGGATGCGGCCCTCCGTCGGAGCCAGATCGCAGTGGTCACTGAACGTCCGCTCGACATCGTCGGCGTCGTTGAATTTCACATACTTCTTTCGACTCGTGCTCTCGGGGCGAACGTTGAAGGGGAACACGGGATGCGGCACGGCACCCGACGCCCAGTCCGCGACTGCTTGGTTCATCCCCGCAAGCTTGATCCAGAGCTGCTCCAGCATCGGGTCGCCCGGCAAGATTCCCTCGATCTGCTGCCGGGTTCTCGGAATGAATGCGAGTGAGGGGAAGAGCTCGGCCCGGTGAGCCCATATCTCGGCACCGTTGGCGAAGGGCGGACGAAGATCGGCTCGAATACTAACTTCATGAAATTCCAAATCCGCCGGCACGCACGCGTTTCGAGCCTCCACTTGGCTATCTACGGTGTCGCCATCTTGCGCGAGCTCCAGCAGGTCGAGCGCGATCACCCTTGATAGCCAAGCCTCGTGGGAAGGGAGGCTCAGGCCCAACCCTTTCAGGCGGTGTGCAAGACCTAGGGCGTTCGCCAATGCGCCTCCCCAGGTCGCTGTACCGGCAAGAATCCGGTATTCGAACGCGTTCGGATCGACCTCTGGAGCGTCCTCTAAGACATGGTTGAATGGCGCGCGGTTGTTTAGCGCCTTGAGATACTGGCTTTCCTCAGCGAACTCGCCCGAGTTGCGTAGCGCCGCGATGCTGAAGCCGCCTCCGAGCGAAAACCCATTCAGAGGCTCCTCGCAATTCAAGATGGCTTGATCGTCGATAGCCTTTGCCGCCCGGGCCGTGCGCACGAGTCCGACAAGATACTCAATCGCCTGCTCGCGATGGACGGCGCCTGCCGGCGTGGAAAGCCCATTAAGGAAGAGTTGGAGCGGCATCGGCCTTAGTCGAGCAACTTATCTAAGCTCTTCTCCCACTGATCGAAAAAGCCTTTAGGCCAGTACGAGAGTCGGCCTTCTTCCGTCAGAGTGGGCGTCTGATAGTCACTAGGTTGTCCAGGCTCACGGGTGAAAAAATGTAGCTTGGCTTGCTTCGGCGCCAGGAGGCCATCTTTCACGGCGAGCCGGATTCCGTTGAGTACGTGGTCACTATGGCTCTCGATGATCACCTGCACGCCGTTGGCCGCGGCAAGAGCCAGCAATCTGCCGATCGAAACCTGGCCGCGCGGATGGAGCTGTGCCTCCGGGTTTTCGACGACGAGCATCGTCCCCGGCTCCGCCGCCAAGCAGGCGGTTATCACCGGAAGGGCGTGAGTGAGGCCGAAGCCAACATTGGTAGGTCGGAGTGGATCACCATGGGCCGCACCCTCGCCTTTGTAGGTGAAAACCAACCGAACCAAGTCGGTCATTGGGACCGGCTGCGCGCCTACGCGCACGCCTGGGCTGAATTCCTGCATCCACGCATTTACCTGCGCAATGAGGCTAAAAGCCTTCTCCTCGTGCGGCGAGCGAACGATCTCTGCGGTTGTGATCTGCTCCCCGAATTCAAGTAGGAAGTGCGCAGTATATTCGCCCCGCGCGCCCAGAAAGCGCTTCTGGCGAACGGCATCCTGCGACTTAGGGAAAGTTACAGAGGGAGTGATTCGATCCGCGCGTAGAAATTGGAAGCCGCGATCAAACAGGTCGAGAAGGGGAAGTTCGCCACGCTCTGGCTTGGACGTGCAGGTAAGGACGTCAGCTTCCAGTTCTGCAGGAACCAGCCAGCGATAGACGTGATCTTCGCCCTGTCGGGTCTCGCCGAGCGACAACGCAATCTCAGCCTTTGCGAAGCCCTGATAGAGAGCATCCCGTCCTGTGCCGATTTCAACGAGTTCTCCGTTCAGGGCTAATTCTCCTTCGAGCAGAAACCGTCCGTCGAACGACTGGCGAAGCACTCCAATGGCCTGCAGGACCGTGCTCTTTCCGCTCCCGTTGAGACCGGAGAGAAGGGTCAAGTTGCCCAGGCTAAGTTCAATGTCCTCGAACGCTTTGAAGTTTTCTAGGCCGATAAAATCAAGCATCGAGAAGAACCTTTTCGATCATCTCCTGGATCGCCGAGAAGCGCCGATTTACCTTGCGAATATCGCCGGTGCCCTGCGAGATCGCATTTTCGAACGAACGATCGTGACAGAGCTCGATGAAAGCCATGCGAACGGCCTCCCCTGACCTAACGAGCTTGGTCCGCTTGTCCGCGGGCAGTCTGGCGAGATTGACGGACAGGGCCTCGAACACAGCCTTGTTTATTGGCAACCGACCCGCATCCATGGCGTACCGCTTCCGAAATGCATCCCTCCCAAAGATCGCCGACGCCGCGCGGAGTGCGTCTTCAAATTGAAGCTGCGCCGCGGCGAGGCTCTCGTCGCTCGTGACGTTTATTGCTTTCATAGCGGTGATGAGGAAGCCATCCATGTCGGGCTGTTTGTAAGACTCCAGACCCAGAAGATAGAACGCGAGAAAGCGAAGAACGAGTTCACGGTCGTCCATTCGAATTGGTTGCACGCTACCATCGGTCGCTTCCAGGAACGATGGCAGGCCAGCCCATGTTTCGAGTAGGTCTCGTGCTTTGCCCGGCGTAATTGCATGCCGCAGTTCTTGCGCAGACAGCGCTATTCCCCCGGTGTTGATCCGGGCGAAAATGTTGAATTTTACCTCGGGTGGCGTGCCCTTGCGGATGAGGTGGATGATGAGCTCCGCCTCTCGGAGTCGCAGCTGAAGGCGCGGACTCAGACCGTCAAAGGCTTTCCCTTCGTAATCGTGGAGATACTCGAGCCCTGAGAGTATAAGGGGCCGTTCCTCGATTACCTGCGGTTTGATGAAACGAGCTATTGTCGATAGCCGTTGGATGCCGTCGACGATCTCCCAACGTTCGTCTTCATCCTCGGCGGCGTACAAGACTGGAAGCGGAATGCGCAGTAATAGGGACTCAATCAGGCGGCTTTGTCGGCGTTGGTCCCACACGCCCCACCGCCGCTGAAAATCGGGCTGGAGGTTAATCATCCCGTTCTCGGTGCGCGAAAGCAGCAGATCCACCGTCATCGGACGCGTCACAACGTCGATATTGTCGGGATCAAATGGCTCCGCAATCCTTTCGCCTTCTTGGGCCGGCTCTTCCTGTTCAACACCGGTCGTGTGACCAAGCGCGTCCGTTTGCTCGATTATTTTAGCCTCTTCCATGTTCGCTCGCCCGCCTCCGGCCCCACCGTAGCGGGGCTCGACGGTTAGCAAAAGAGAAAGCGTTCTTCGCGGCGCTGCCCGATCCATGGCCGGTACAGCGACCTGATACGTAGCTACCACTGGCCAGTTGAGTCGGCCCCCCTACCGGCGGAAAAGGTACTCGGCCCATTTGTTCATCAGCACGCGACGCTTATCGAAGAAGTCTGTGCGGCGATAAGCCGCTTCGACGGCATTCGATACGCGGTGGGCCAACGCTTTTTCGGCAATCTCTTTCGGGAAACGGGTGCACTCTGCCGCCCAGTCGGCAAAGCTACTGCGGAACCCGTGAACGGTGACCTCCTCGATCTTCATGTCGCGAATCGCTTTGAGCATGGTCGTGTCGCTGATTGGCTTCTTGCCGTTGTGCGTGAACAGCATGCGGCCAGCCAGGTCGTCCCCGTGAAACGCCTCGTGCTCCTTTCTCAGACGCTTGAGCAGCGCCAGAGCAGGAGCGGATAACGGAACGACGTGCGGCTGCTTCATCTTCATTCTTGACGCCGGTATCGACCACGTCGCGCCCTTCAGGTCGAACTCATCCCAGGTTGCAAAGCGCGTCTCATTCGACCGGACTGCGGTCAGTATCGTCAGCTGGAGTGCATCGCGTCCGACCGTCGCCGGCTGCCGCGCGAGCGTGGCCAGAAAGGCTGGCACCTGCGCATGCGGCATAGCGGCGCGATGCGTCACCTGCCGCGTTTGCCGTGGCAGTCCCCGGGTCACCGACCGCAGCGACACCTCATCGGCAATCATGCCCTTGATGTGGGCGTAATCGAGCACGGCGCCGATCCTCTGAAGGACACGTCGGGCGGTATCTGGCTTTACCAGCCAGATCGGCTCCAGCACCTTGAGAACCTGTGCGCTGTCGATGGCATCGATGCGCTGCGCCCCGATCTCGTCGAACACATGGTTCTCGAAGCTGGTAAGCCACGACGCGTTGCGCCGATCCTTCCAGCCACCCTTCATCGCTTCATAGCAGCGACGCGTCACCATCTCGAACGTCGGCACGTTTGCGCGGCGGAGGCCTCTCTCCTTCACGGGATCCAGGCCGTTGCGAACCATCTTACGAAGCTCGATGGCCAGACATCGTGCGTCGGACAGCGAAACATCGTGGACTGGGCCGAGGCCGAAGTCTCGGCGGACGCCCTTGTGCTGCATCCTCAGGACCCATGAGCGGCAGCCCGAAGGGCGGACTACAAGGTAGAGGCCGTGCGCGTCAGCATGGCGCCCAGGACGGGCCGTGCGGACCTTGAGGACAGTGAGTGCCAAGTCAGGATTCCCTTGTTTTCCTGTACCTCACGCGCTCCCACAAATCGTACGCGCTTTGGCGGTCCGCAGTGGAATTGCGAGGCACATATCCAGCAGCACTTTTCATGCAATCTCAATAGGTTGAGACGGCACGAAACGTCCTGCTACAGGGGTATCTTGCTCGTAGGGGTCACCAATCCTTGTTTCCAAGGGTTTATAGGCGAAAGGGAGGTATTGTCCCGGCGCTCTCCTCGACCTTTTGTTCGGTCAGAATGTGGGTCGGCCGCTGAACAAGAAGCCTGTCGATATGTTGAGTGTTCTTCCGGCTCAACTGAGAGGCTCGCCGGTGCGTGGCGGTTCCCATGCGCCACACGGCGTTCAATCCGACCAACTTCCGTATCTATTAGTTCTTCACCAACGCCGAATCTCTGCAGGGGGACGCACTGCGCTATCACCCCCGAGGCAGCTTTCGCGAACAGATGCCCCTGCTAAAGCTGCAGTGGCCGACGAGCCACGCCCCGGGACGGGGCCGATTGCAATTTGAGGTGAACCGGTGAAGGCTCTCATCGTCAGCGACTATGGTGGACCGGAGGTGCTCGGTTGTATCGAGCTCCCAATGCCGTGCGCAGCTCCCGGCGAGGCGCTGGTCCGCGTCCGCGCCAGCGGGATCGTTAGGGCGGACATCACCATGCGTGCCGGAGCCTATCCGGGCGGAGCGAAGCCGCCTTATATTCC
>Ga0207641_10000863_pt1 | contig 31943 bp, 23 predicted proteins | sample KBSSwiS62_FD_184306 | JGI IMG/M metagenome (GOLD analysis project Ga0207641, IMG submission 184306) | Switchgrass rhizosphere microbial communities from Kellogg Biological Station, Michigan, USA - KBS Switchgrass S6-2 (SPAdes) (version 2) | ecosystem: Host-associated > Plants > Roots >... | reverse complement strand
CAGCGGGACAACTGCTTCCTGGAACTGGACGATCCCCAAGCCGCCCAGCGGCAAGCCGACCGCTTCTTCAGCCTGGCTTGGCAGAGTCGGCTCAGCCGCTGGGCCAAGCAGGTCAATCCGCTCCTCCCCGAGCAAGGCGTCACCCCTCCCGCCACTCCGCCACAAATTTACGTCAGCACCGTCCCCGCCGAACTGATCCAGACCCAGGGCGTCCCCAACTTCGTCCCCATCGACGGCACCAACCTCCTCGAAGTCAAAAACTCCGACAGCGCTCTCTTCCTCTACCTCACCACCAACCAATGCTACGTCCTCATCTCGGGCCGCTGGTTCACCGCCCCCGTCTTCACCGGCCCCTGGAAATTCATCTCCGGTAAGGACCTCCCCGCCGACTTCGCCAAGATCCCCCCCGACAGCTCCAAGCACAACGTCGAGGCCTCCGTCCCCGGCACCCCCGAGGCCAACGAAGCCCTCATCGCCAACTCCGTTCCCCAGACCGCCGCCGTCAACCGCAACTCCGCGCCCCTGCAGGTCGACTACATCCCGCAAGCCAACCAGCCCACCTTCAATCCCATCACCGGCACCCCGCTCCAGTACGCTGTCAACACCTCGACCCCCGTCATCCAGGTCAACGCCAAGACCTACTACGCCTGCCAGAACGGCATCTGGTTCGTCTCCACGTCTCCCGTCGGCCCCTGGACCGTCGCCGACAACGTCCCCCCCGTCATCTACACCATCCCCGTCAGTTGCCCCATCCACTACGTCACCTATGTCCGCGTCTACGGCAGCACGCCGGAAGTCGTCTACGTCGGCTACACCCCCGGCTACATGGGCGTCGTCGTCGCGCCGGACGGAACAGTCGTCTACGGCACCGGCTACTACTACGCGCCCTATATCGCCGGTCCCGTCTACGTGGCCCAACCCACCACCTACGGTTACGGCGCGAGCTTCGCCGCGGGTGCTGCCACCGGCTTCGCGTTCGGCTTTGCCGCCGCGGCCATCTGGGGTGCCTGCGCGCATCCCACGTGGGGCCCGTATTACGGTTGGGGCAACACCTACAACGTGAACGTCAACACGACCAATGTGTATAACCACTGGGGAACCGGCACCGTGAATCACAGCTACGGATACAGCAACGGCACCGCCTGGTCCTCCCGCTCCACGGCGGGCTACAATCCCTATAACGGCCATTATTATCAGGGCCAAAGCGGGTCCTTCCACAATTACCAGACCGGCGCCTCCGGCGTGGGCCGCGAAGGCTCCTCCTACAACCCCGCCAACGGCGCGACCGCCTACGGCAAGGAAGGCGCCGTCTCCAACGGCCACGGCGAGTACGCCGCAGGCAAGGGCGGAACATATAACAATCCCACGACCGGCATCTCCGCCGGCGGTGTGAAGACGACCGAGGGCAATGCCAACACCGGCGCCCAGCACAGCGGCAACACCGCCTACGTCCACAACAGCAACACCGGCAACACCACGGTCGAGCACAATGGCAACGTCTACAGCGACAAGAACGGCAACGTCTACCAGCACTCCGACAACGGCTGGCAACAGATGAACAGGCAGGGCGGTTGGGACAACGCTTCCCGCTCCCAGTCCCAGGACATGGAGCGCCAGTCCTACAGCCAGCGCATGGGCAACGACCGTTTCCAAAGCGAACGCGGCGGGTACCGCGGGGGTGGCGGCGGCTTCCGCCGTTAAGCATTTATCTAAACCCTAAGAGGAGTAATAGCATGTTCCGTTTTTCTACCAGTCTCATCGCCGTGCTGATTCTGTCGGTGAGTTTCCCCGTCTGCGCTTTCGCTGACATGTCCCAAAACAGCAAGCTGGGTAACCCACGCTCCAAGCCGAAGGCCCAGGCATCCACCAAAAAGCACGACCTCTACTATTACATCTGCCCGCCGGAAGATACGAAGCACGGCGGCGAGACGGTCACCCACATCGTCCTCTCCCTTGCCGAGCAGCGCCTCTACGCCTACCACGACGATCAACTCGTCGCCTGGAGCAATGTCTCCACCGGCAAAACGGGCCACGACACGCCTACCGGCACCTTCAAGATCACCCAGAAGCACATCGACCACTTTTCCAGCAAATACAACAACGCGCCCATGCCCTACTTCATGCGGTTGACCGATGATGGCGTCGGACTCCACGCCGGGGAGCTTCCCGGCTACGCCGCCTCCCACGGCTGCATCCGTCTCCCCCTCGGCATGGTCAAGGAGCTCTATAACCACACCCCGTCGGGTACGCCGGTCACCATCATCGCGGGCCGGATCGATCCCGGCAATTTCGGTTCGGACACCGCCCCCTCGTTTTTTCCTCGGACTTGAAACCCACCTAACCCTAAGCTGTCCCCATGAGCGACCATCCTCCCCTCGTCACCCGTCTGGCCCATCTCTGCCTCAAGACCGATAGGTTGAACGAGATGATTGTCTTTTACCGGGATGTCCTCGGCCTCCCGATCAAGTTTGATTTGAAGAACGATGCCGGCGTTTCCTTCGGCTACTATTTTGATCTCGGAAACCGCACGTTCCTTGAGATCTTCGATCATCAGTTGGCGGCCAAACAATGGAACCATCCCGCCGATCCGCTCGAGCGCCCCAAGGCCATGCACTACGCCCATTTTTGCCTCGAGTCGCCCGACTTGGAAAAGCTCAAGGTCGCATTGCTCGCGAAGGGGCTCAAGACCACCGACATCAAGACCGGCATGGATGGTTCCCTCCAAATGTGGACCGGCGATCCCGATGGAAACGCCATCGAGATCATGCAGTACACGCCGAACAGTCTGCAAACGAAGTAAACACCCGTTATTGATTCGGGCCGGTCGATGTCGAAAACTTAAACGTACTGTCTCAAATTCGTTGTCTGTTTCGGCGACAAGCCGATTTGCTTTAGAGCTGTTTTAAGCTAAGTGCCGCCCTCTCATGGGAGGCTGATTTGCCCTCGTCCCCTCCCGCGTCCGGGAGCGGGGCACATGCTGTGCTGAACAAAATGGGCACGTAAAAGGATAGCCCCCCACCGCAGCGCACTGGCCCCAACCACTTTGAAAGTTTTGACGATTTTTCAAGGAAAGGAGGTGAAAAAATATGATCAACAAAGTTATTACCCGCGCCAAAGCTGCGCTGCGCCGTTTGAAGAGCAGGAAGGGCCAAACTCTCGTGGAGTACGCCCTGATTCTCGCCTTCATTTCCGTGGTCGCCATCTCGGTCCTGATTGCCTTGGGCAACCAGGTCAAAGGTGTGTTCACGACGATCAGCAGTCAGTTGGCCTACGCCAATAGCAGCCACTAGTCCTTAAATAGTCGGCTCGGAGACTTGGGAAGTTCGACTCTCCCAAGTCTCTTTTTTTGTAGCCGTGCTCTTGCAAGCGTAGTCATCCACCACCTCCCGGCGGCAGCTACACTTCTAGTCAGTGTCCCCGCACAGCGAGACCTTCAGTCCCAATTCCTTCATCGCCGCCGCCTTGGCATACATGCCCTTGAGAGCTCCGACCCGGTTCGGGGCGTAGACGACCTGGATATGATTGGCTTTGTGCCGCGCCATCATCTGGTCGCGCGAAACGCCCTGGAGCACCGCATGCATGATGGGCCATTGTGAAGTCGTCAGCTTGAGCCGCTCTTCCGTCTCCGCTGCCGGCAAAGCCACCACTTCGGCCAGGCCCGAGTCGTACTCCAGTCCGTCTTCTGTCAGGAAGACCCGGCTCCAGACCACCCATCCCGGTTTACTGATGCCCTTGAGCGTTCCGCCACCGAGGCGGAAATACATCGGGGGTTGCCGTTCGCTGGTCGCCTCGGCCCAGCCTTGGGCGAAATGGGCCGGAGGCACTGCGCCGGAGATTTCGAAGACCCAGACGTAATCGTCGACCTTGGCATCCTTGTAGTGCCGCCCCCAGCGCAGGTCATGCAGGGTGTTTTCCGGCGCGAAGCCAAGCTCCCGCCAGAGCTGGTAGGTGACCAGCCCGTCGAGCCCGGCACATTCGTCCACTTCGTTGAAGTGGGGCAACGCTTCGCCCTTGAACAACTCCACCTTGGTTCCCTCACGGTAGACGGGCGGACGCTTGACGTTGTTCAACGTGCCCTCCACCAGGTCGGAGGCGGGCAACAGGTCCTTGAGTCCCTGCTGGTACTGGATGCCGATCGCGGCGCACCCGAACTCATCGGCGATCCGCATCGCGGCGATGTACATCTTGCACTGTTCGAGTACCTGGTGTTCGGTCAGGTCGATTTCCTCGACGGTGCCGAATTTGAACATAAGGCCCTGGTCGAGGTACCACTGATAGACATTGCGCGCTTCCCCGTCGGTGACGGTGCGGGTCTTCGCGTACAGCGCGGACTGGCTGAGCCGTTCCTTGAACACGCCCGTCTGGTGCAGCAGTTCGTCCGGGATGATGGCGTTGTACATGCCCATGCACCCCTCATCGAAAATGCCGAGGATCTGCTGTTTCTCGCGGAACGCCTTCGCAAATTTGGTGCCGAGTTCGACTGCCGACTTGGGCGCCTTGACTTTCTTCCACGGCTTGACGTGGGAGATGTCGTGCTCGACTCGGCCCTTCTTGAGCCAGGCGCGCAGGCCTTTCTGGAAAAAGGAGTCGGTGAAATCCTCGCTCCAGAGCGTGCTGTACTCGACTCCCGCCTTGGTCAGGCTGCCGTTGAGGTTGAGCATGCCGACGAGGCCCGGCCAGGTGCCGCTCCAGTTGGCCACGGTCAGGATCGGGCCCCTGTGCGCGAACAGGCCCGCCAGCACGTGATGGCTGTATTGCCAGACCGCCTCCGCGACCACCACCGGGGCGTCCTTGGGAATGCCGCGAAAGACTTCCATGCCGTAGCTCTGGCTGTCGATAAAGCCATGCTGCTTGGCGCGGTTGTACGGATGCGCCCGCTTGACCTCGAAGCCCTCCTCCTTGATCGCGGCGCTGACTTTTTCTTCCAGTTCCGCCTGGGCTTTCTCGCAGACTTGGTTCGCGCTCGCCCGCAAGTCGCCGCTGGCCACCAGATAAACGGTCTTCGCTTGCGCCTTCACATTGGACTTGGATTTCTTGCTCATGGTGTTTTCTTTTTGTTTGGAGAGGGGGCCGTCAATTGTCGAACCGTGTGTCGTTCTACTAATAAGTATCGCTCCAATTTCAAACGGGAAGGTTTTTTCGCTAAAATACCCATGATGGCGTCGACGGCCCGGGCGATGGGATAGGCGAGGGTGGTCAGGCCGGGTTGCAGCGCGGTGAGCGTCGGGCTGTTGTCCACACCCAGGATGGAGATCTTGTCCGGCATGCGCACCCCCAGCTCCGAAAGCAGCACCGAGGCCCGCAGCGCGAGCCAGTCATTATGACAAAAGAGCGCCGTTGGACGGAACCGCAGCAAGGCCTCACCGAGACTTTCGAGTCCGGGATTGACCACGATTTTTGCCGGGAGGCCAAGTTTGTCACACTGTTGCCGGTAACCCCGGACGCGGGCGTCGATGGCCAGGGCGCGCCGCGCATACGTCAGGTGCATAATGCGCTGGTGACCGCGTCGATGAAGATAGTGTACGGCATCCCGTCCCGTTTGCTCCTCATCGGCGGAAATAAAACGGCAGCCCGGCCCAATGCACGGGCTGAAAAGCGAGACCAGCGGAATCCCCGCCGTGATGGCCCGCGGCACCGGAATGTTTTCGGCGGGGGGAATCACCACGGCCAGTCGGTGACGCCTGGAGGCAAAGTCGGCCAGCACCGCCAGAAAAGAGGCGGAATTTTCCACCGGCGTGATCTGCAGGCGCATCCCCTGCTTCCCGAGGGCGCGTGCCAGCTCGTTGAAGAGGTCCATGAAAAAGACATTGTTCACCGCGGGCAGGATCGCGCCGACGGTCAGGCTCTGCCCGGTCAACAATTCACGGGCCATCGGGTTGGGCCGGTAGCCGAGCTCCTTTGCGATGCGGAGCACTCTCTCCCGCGTCTTGGGGCTGACCCCTGGGCGGTTGTGCAGCGCCCGGTCGACCGTCCCTTGGGAGATGCCACACTGCCGCGCCAGTTCGATCGAGGATATCATGCCGCCGTGTATTCGATCTTCTTTGCCTCAATTTTTCCAGCTTTCACTTCGAGAAAAGGTTTTCCGTCCTTCACGCCGACCGTGCCGAAACCGGTGGCCGTGGACAGAAAACTGCGGAAGTCGCCCTTGATTTTTGGTTCGAGATGGAGCGTCTTGTCCACTGCGTCGTACCGCGCGCCGGAGAGCGCCTGGAGCAGGGAATAAGATGCCATCGCCCGCGCGTACCAGTGGCCGCACTCGAATTCATCAAACGGATTGCGGACCCTGCCGTCATAGCGTGCCCGCACCGCCCGGACGATGGTGAGGCCCTCCTCCACTTGGCCGAGCGAGATCAGGTGCGCCGCGACCTGGTACTCGATGCCGGTCCAGACTTCCTCGGAATAGACAAACGGTAGCGAGAGCCTTCCTCCGCGTGGCCACGTGCAAAGTAGCAGGCCCTGCTCATGCCCCAGCGCATACGTGCTGCGTTGCGGATTGGCGTGCTCGAAGAGGTCTTCCTTGAAGTTGTGCTTGAAGACCGAGGTGAGATGCTTTCTGACTTTGTCCTCGTCGATAAAAGTTCCCAGGCCCGCCGCCCAACCCATCCACGCGCCGATAATGCCGTCGGCGAGACAGCCGTCGCCGTACTGGTACTTCGGTCCTTCCTTCGCGATCAGGGCGTCCGCCTCGGGGGAGGGGACGAAGTGGATCATCGGGATGACATTGTCGGACTTCAGTCCCTTCGTCTTGATCTGCTGATAAAAATATTCCCCGTTGAACAACTTGTCCTCAAGGAAGGAGCGTCCGGTTTTCAGGAGTTGGGTGTAAAGCGGCGTTTCTTCGCCCAGGGCCTTGCCCATCTCGACCGCGGCTTTCAAGGCGCCGAGATAGAAACTGGTGCACATGCCGTCCGGTCCCCAGAATTCGATGTCGTAGGTGTTATGGTGCGGCTCCTCGAAGACACCGAGGTGCGCGGGGTCCCAGGTCTCGATGCAGTAATCGAGGCTCTTCTTCACCTGGGGCCACATGGTTTTAAGCCACGCGGTATCGCCGCTGATGCGCCAGTCGCGATAGACCTTGATGATGCCCCCGGGCTGGCCGTCCGCCGCGGCAAAAGCGGTGTGTTCACAGTGCGGGCCGGAAGGCAGCGTTGAGCGGAAATTCTGGTGGCCGTGTTCGTCCTGGTCGTCGAAGAATTCGGTCTGGCGCAGGCTCCTTTCCAGGTCGGGAAAAAGATGCGGCATGGCTTGGGCATAGTTCCAGACATGGGTGCACGAACCACTGCATGACCCATGGTTGTCGTGGCAGCCTTCCCAGGCCCAAATCCGTCCGTCAAACTCACGCAAAACGGTCGGTGATCTCAGGATGGTCAGGTTGGCCGCGACCGCATCAATGACTTCCGGCGGCAGGGTTGAGTCGTAAAAAGCGGCGCTGAAGGTCCCGGTCTTCTTCTTCAGTTCGGCGTATTTTTCACTCCAATATTTTACCACGGTGTCGATATTCTTGAACTTGGACGCATAATGGGGACGATGCCGCTGTCCCTGCATATTCCACGATTCCAGGTCCGAGTTCGGCACATGCCAGGCCCATTTGAGTGTCACGGTTTTCTTCTCGCCCGGCGCTAATTTAAGCGGCAGATAAAGGCTGCCGCCCTTGCTCGGGGCGCCCGAAGTGAGGGCGGGTTCGTCGATGACCGCTCCGTCTTGGATCGATTTCCAGATCATCGTTTTCGAATCGAACCAGCCGCCGCGAAACCAGGCCGGGTTCACCTTCGTCGCCTCGTCGTCGATCCACGCGCTGAAGTGCCCCTCTGTCCACGGCTTGTCATGATGGGCCTTCTGTTCGAGGGAGAATCCATGCTTGCTCCGCGAGACGCGGTCACTTTTATCCGGGCCCATGGCGAGAAAATTCTCGGCGTGGAACGAATAGACCGCCTCTACCGGTTCACTCGTCGGATTGAAAAAATGATATTCGACGCCCACTACCGGCAGGCTTGAATTGTCCGACTCGCCGGGAATGAAAGGGCTCCACGCCGTGATCTTTACCTCGAGAGGAATGTGGGAGTCGGTCAGCGCAATCTCCGCAAATGGAAAGCGCGTGGAGAACGTCGCCTCCTGAAAGCGCGGCAGTCCAAACGTCTTGCCTCCCAGGCCGCTCCCCGAGCCCTCAAAGCCCAGGATTTTCCATTCCGGCACCGGCCCCTCCAGCACCCTCGCCACATTCGGCTGCCCTTTGTCCCCGCGGACGAAAAGAGCGGAAAAGAGAATCGGCTCATTGAAGAGATGAGGATGATGCCGCACCGAGACCGAGGTGAAAGCGCCTGTTCCTCCCACGCAAATCATGCCCGCGCCGATGCCTCCCAGGGGGAAAGCAACACGATCAAGATGGTCGCCTTGATAGGTTCCGTAGGTGGGAAGAAGAGGGGTTGCAAGGGTCGATTTCATGCCCAAAATCATTACCGTGTAACTACACGGTGTCAATTGCGGCGATTTTACATCCTAACTAATTATCGTAAAGCAGCTTACGGATTCTGAGATGGATCGATAATCCAGTTCACACTCTCCACGACCCGACCCAGGAAGATCGGGTTCGCATACCCATAGTCATGCCCGATGTGGGGATAGTCATACTCCCGATGAGGAGCCTTCAGCCCCGCCAGCCACGCTGTCGAATCGACGTTGTCGTCCCCTGCATGCCACTGCACGATCCGCAGCCCGTTCAGGGCGGAGGCAAAATCCTCCACCGCAAAAGTCCCCGGCCCCGTGGGCAAAATGTCGACGCGATCAGAGACCCGCAAACCATACCGTCCCCGGCTCGACGGCGAGATCAGCAACAAACCGATCAACCCCCGTGGTGGGGTGGGGCCGCCCGCGACTGCCACGGCTTGTGCCGCTCCCATCGACCAGCCCCCGACGATCACCGGCGGCGGAGACGATTTGTAAGCATCCAGCCCCTTGCGGGCGATCGTGTCGTAATCGGCCTGGATCGTCTCCAGGTCATAGTCGGTCTTCGCGTAGTCAGCCGAATCGATCCCGATGACGGAATAACCATGGGCCTGCAGGTTGCGACAGACCGATTCCTCCCAACTTAGCCAGCCGCCATCACCCGAAGCAAAGAGAACCAGGCCCTTGGGCTTGTCCCCCATCGCCCGGAATTCAAAAATCGTGAACAGGCGATGGCGAAGCTGGATGGTGGCCGGTCCTCCGAGTTCTTCGCTCTCGGTGATCGTCCCGCCAGAGTGAGACGGAGGCATGAAGACGCAGAACTCTCGCGCATAGATGACCGAGAGGATGATGACGTCGAGGCAAAGAAAGAGGAGGAGCAGCTTTTTGACCACGGCCTTGGAAGTTGGACAAATTAACCCCAGATGCCCATCGAACAAAACGATTAAAGTCCCGGGCTTCATTCCAACCGGCCTTGCCGGGACTATTCAAACGCCGGTAAATAGGCTTTAATCGGCGCCGCCCATATGAATTCCTTGCTCAATTTCCTGAAGCTCGTTTTGCTCGCCGCTCTGGTTTTCGGCCAGACGGGATGCGCCAACTCCGACAGTGACCTCGATTACTCCCGGAAGACCATCGACAACTCCGGCGACAGTTCTTATCACGGCTGGAGCGCGCCTCCCAAAGAAGTCGATTCATCCAAGTAGAGGCAGTTCTTGCTGAGAAGAGAGGAAGCTTGATAGCCTGACGCAATGAAATTGTGGCTTTGGCTTTTCCTCGTCCTTTCCTGTCCAGTCATGGCCGGGGCCGCGCCATGGGTCAACGAGACGTTTGATGAGTCGGGACTGGTGAAGCAACCTTCGTCCGGACCACGGAAACACGTTTCCTGGTTCACCAAGGACGGCCCGATCAAGGTTGTGGTCGATCCGGTCCTGGGCGATGGCAGCGCCTTCAAGGGAAACAACATTGTCGGCATTCTACCTTTTGCGACGCTGACGAACCCGGGTGACAGCATCACGGCCCATTTCACCTTTCGTCTTGCAGGACCGGTCACGGCGACGGACCACGGGTTCAAGCTGGGGTTTTATGAAGGAGGCGACCCCACCAATCCTTGGTTTTACGCCGCGGGCACCGGCTATCGGTGGAATATCAGCACGGGCGGCTATCCAATCCCGGCCTCGCTGGTCAAGGAATCGGGGGGGGCCGGACAAAAAATCCTGAGCGGACAGGAGACGAATGTGATGGCGCAAAGCGCGGCGCCCTATTCCATCAACGACACGGCCAAGCATACGGCGACGATTATCCTGGCCATGACCGACAACGGCCTGACTCTTTCCCTGTCCATTGATGACAAAAAGTTCGCTTTCTCCGCCAGCGACCTGCTGCCGCCCTCGACCTTGTCGCCGACGCGTTTCGCAATCCGTTCGGATGCGAACACTTTCCTGCTCGATGATTTTACCATCGATATCAAGGCGTCGACGAATCCCGCTTCGCTTTAAGGCAACTCAACGCGGCTTGGATGTCGGCGTGTACATGCCGGTCAGGCGGGAAATCAGGATCGCGACGTAAAAGACCGCGACCAGTTGCTCGAGGATGACAAAGGAACGGGCACGAGCAGTATTGGGATAGATGTCCCCGAAACCCACGGTGGAAAGAGTGGTGAAACTGAAATAGAGAAACTGGCCCCAGGGACGCTCGCCGGCGTGGGGCTCCATGTGGACGCCGCTGAAGGAGCCCGGCTGTGTCAGCTCAAGGATAAAATCGAGTGTGCCAAAGGACATGGCGATCAGGATGTAAGCGCAGATCGCGCCGAAGATGTGCTCGATCCCGACAGCGCCTTCATCCAGCACAAAAGAAAGGACGGTGGACGCCGTGTAGAGAAGGGTTGCCAGGAGAATATAGAGAATGATCCGGAGGAGGACGGCGGGGTCACCGTCAAAAATGTAAAATCCACCGGTCACGGTCAAAACCAGGACAAGGGACACCATGACCCAGATTTGCGTCACGCCCTTGGAGACATAGAAGGTCGCGAAGAAAATAATCACGCCGAGCACCATGAGCTCCCACTGGCCCCGGGCTGAACTGGGGAATGAGGGAATGATGAGAATGAAGCCGACGAGCAGGACGAGGAGCCAGAAAAAGCGTGCGCTGGTGGCGTGGGCCCAAGGGCTGTGGCGTCGGCCGGAAGTAGACATGGGTTGAGCTTGTTTTGTCGCAATTCTCAAAAAAAGCAATCTCGCCGGGGAAGAGGACAGGTTCATTCGCGCAGACCGGCACTTGTGCCAGAGACCGTTCGGGGCTATGCATGAGCCAGCAAACCCGGTAACGAATGAACGACTTCAAGACCTACGAACAGAAATCGGCCTACGTTTCGCCGTGGTCGTGGCGTGAAAAAGCCGGGAGACTGGCTTGGGAGGTGATTTGGGCGTTTTTTTGTTCATGGACACCAAAACCGTTTAACGGTTGGCGCTTGTTTTGGCTGGAGATTTTCGGGGCGAAAATCGAAGGCACTCCCTTTGTTCACCAGAAGGCCCGGATCCAAATTCCATGGAATCTCACGCTGCGTGACCGGAGTTGCCTGGGTGACCGCGCCAATGCTTACAGCCTGGGTGAAATTGAACTGGGCGAAGGATCGACTGTGGCTCAGGAAGCCTATCTTTGTACGGGGACGCATGACTTTGGTCATCCGGCGCTATGCCTGCAGGTGGCCAAGATCACGGTCGAACCGGATGCCTTTATTGGCGCGCGGGCCTTTATCCTGCCCGGCGTGGTGGTGGGGGAGCGGGCGGTGGTTGGAGCTTGTGCCGTTGTGACGAAGGATGTTGCGCCGGGAGTTGTCGTGGCGGGAAATCCTGCGCGGGAAATTGGGCGTCGTCCCGGCCTGCGTTCCTGAAATCAAACGGAGCGGGGATCGCTCAATTTTTCCATGAGCCCGGTCAGGCGTTCCGCTGTTTCGGCTCCGCGGTTTCGCATGGCGTTTCGGGGAAGTCCCGCCCAGAGCTTTGCTTCAAGGGTTTCGTCGCAACGATGGAGCAGCGGGGAAACCGGATACGATGAAGGAAGGTCCGGTTGAAAGGCATGATTGGTCACGATCACTGGCAGGCCGTGGTCGAGCATGGTCGCGACAGTGCTGCTTTTACCGATGAGTCGCCACTGCGTGGCGGCCAGTCCGAAATCGGCGATTTGCATCAGGGTGGATATCTGGGACTCCGTGCAATCACCCAAGGCGATGAAGTCGATCTCTTTGCCATATTTAGCGGTCAGTTCTTCCCACCGGCCTTTGCCATGGCCCCCGAGGCGACCTGCGCTGACGAGGCAGGCGCGCCGACCGGTCTTGGCTAGGGCGGAGCTCAGGATCTGCATGAAGGGCTGTTCCTGCCACTCCGGATAGAGAGTGCCGAAGAACAGGCCCATCCAATAGTTGGGATGCGCGCCTTTGTGGTCACACAGGCCGGCTTGGATGAGTTTTTCGGGAATGTGGGGGCCTTGGTCGATGGGGCGGATGGGAACATTGCTGAAGAGCGGTGTTTCCACTGCGGTGATACCGAGATGATGAAGCTGGGAAGCGTAGTACCCATTGGAGGTGGTGACCAGACGCGGGGCGAGTTGCTGGAAGAGTTTGCGGATGTAGTGGCGCTGGATTTTTCCGACAATACGGGCCTTGAGCGTCGGGGCCACTCCCGAACCAATCCACGTCTCATGAAACATCATGTGGAGGTGGCTTCCTTTCACGATGGGCTCAAAATAGCGCGCCAGCCCCCGAACTATGCCTTTGCGAGTATACCCATACGAGACGAATTGAAGGCTCGTCCAATCTACTGGCCGATTTTTCCGGAACTCTACTGCCCGATTAATGCGTTCATTCCACGGCATCGAGGCAGGGAGACGCAAGGTAACAATGGAAACGCCATTGATCTTTTCAGTCGATTCAACTGGTTCGGAAACAAAAAAATCGTTAAGTGCCATCAAATAACAAGTGTGCTGATGACGGACACATTCCGAGGCCAGCATCCGGGAATAGTCACCAACGCCGTCCTTACCCGGAGCGAGGCCGCTGGTCAAAAAGAGGATCACCATGGCAGAAAGTCCGGGAGGCTGCTGTCAGGAGAAAGCATGTTAATCTTCATGAAGAATACCCGCCTACGGAGAAGCTAGGTGGCAGATTGGCCAAGGGGAAGGAAGTTCTCGTCCGACAAGAGACACTCTCCCGGAAGGGTAGGTCATTAAGGCCGCCCGGTAGAGCAACTTATCCTACGGCGTTACCCTCGACTTATGTGCGTTAATATAACAATATGGTTTTGTCCCATGCCCAAATGTGAAACGATCTGTGGAGTTTGATCAACGCCCTTATTTTAATAAACCCTCTAAAGAGAATCTTGTAGCGAAATTGGGACCAAGATGGAAATCCACATTCAATTGGCTGGCGTAGAGCTTGGGCCTTATTCGGAGAAGCAGGTAAGGGACTATCTCGCGGAAGGGCTCTTGTCGTCGGCTGACCCGGCCCGCTTTGAAGGAACCGCAACATGGGAAACAGTGAGCGAGGTCCTGGCCAAGTTGAATAAGCATTCGGTGCCCGAGCCAGCGCCACCGGCGAAATTGCCGCCACCCACAATTGCTCCAGCGGAGCCTCTCGCGAATCAACCTCTCCCAGGCCCGACAACGTCGCTCCCACCCACCACCCGGAAAACTTCGCTGATCGCGACGACTCCCTTGCCTAAGACGAATCGTGACACGATCCGTGTTCCTTTGCCGCAACTGGCGAAGGCGCTGGCCAAGCAGACCACACAGGCGATCAAACAAGGTTCGAGTGCACCTGCTTCCACTCCGACGCAGCCAACGGCTCCGGAGCCGCCCGCACGGCCCGCTTCGACGAACACGGCACCACTTCCAGCCAAGCCGTCGGATCTGGCGCGGACGTCACTGCTCTCCGCCGTCAAAATTCTCGCCAAGAAATCGTCGCAGGATCTCAAGGCAGTTTCCACGGAACAGGCTGCTGGTCAGGCCACGGTTCCAATCACTCTTTCGAAAACCTCGGATTCGTTGCGGACCATGCCCATGGCGATCGGGAGGAGTCTGGCCAGAAAACCGGAATCGGACGAAAAGCCCCTGACTGCCATCCCGGCGCAGAAGTCACCGGAGCTTCCGCAAAATGCGCCGAAGGGATTGGACAAGAAGCAGACGACGCTTTTGACCCACTTGGCCAAAAAGGCGGATGCGGACGACAAGCCCATGACGAATATAGGCGCACTGCCGGCTACAAGGTCGCCGGATATTTCAGCCGCCCCCCTCAAACTTGGGGAAACGAAGCCGCCTCCGTCCCCGGTCAAGGCGCTTCCCAAAAGTGGCGAGCCGGTGGAAAAAGCTGCTCAGTCCACCGCACCTCCGACCACCAGTATTCCCGCTCCGTTGAAATCCCCGCAGACGTTACGGACCGCGCCCATGGCGATGGTCAGGGCCTTGCCCAAGAAGGAAGTTACTGACGCGAAGGCCGCTCCGGCATCAGCGCCCTTCACTGCGGCACCTTACCTCAATGAGCCTGCGGCCGAGGCAGTAAGATTTGTGCCTGTGGAATCGGCCCCGGAAGCCAGCCAAACGGCCCAATCGCCTCCTCTCGCGCCGGAAGCTGTCATTAATAAAAAGCTTCTGAGACGGACCACTGGTTCACTTCCAAGCCTCGTCGAGGCGATGACCAAGAAGACGGATGAATTTGGTGCAGCAACGAAAGAAGAATCCCCCAAAACCGAGGCAGCTTCGGAAGCTACGGTTGAGGCATCTACCGAGTCGGAGGCCAAGCCGCAGGACACGATGCTTGTTTCCTGGATCAAATCCGTCTTTGGAAAGTTGGGCGGCGCAAAGAAGGTCGAGTCCGGGGAAACTCCCGCTCCCGAGTCGTCCCCGGAAGTTGCCGAAGCCAAGGATGCGACCGTGAAACTGGCCGGTAAAGCGGAGACGGTTGCAAAAGTACCCGGGCCGGCTCGCAAGACGACAAAACTACTCCACCGGGCGCCTGGTGCACAACCTGAAGCTGCCACGAAAATGTCAGAAGTCCCTGAGGTCATCCAGACTCCTCTCGGTCCGGTCAGCAAGCGACTTCCACCTGCGCAGAAACCCATGGGATCGATCCATGAAGCGACCGACCGGGCCAGAAAGCCACTGGAGCCTGCGGCGGAGACAGTGAAGCTCGGCAAGCCGCCCCTTGCGCCATTGTCGAAGAAGATCGATCTCGGCAAGAAGACTCCCGAGATCGAGACGCCTGTGTTGTCGGCAAAATTACCACCAGCCGAAAAGGTGCCCGGACCGGAGTCGCAGGAAAAAGCGATGGAAGAACCATCGCTGGAAAGCACCGAAACGGCTGGCGCGAAGGTTTCCAAACCACGACGAGGTTTGTTGGTTGGGGCTGTCGTTGGATTGATCTTGGCGGGAGGCATCGCAGCGGGCGCTTATTACTATGTGGGCGAATCCCAACGCGCGGCCAACGCGCTTTTACAGGCGCTGAAAGATGGGAACCAAGAGCAACTGGCGAAGACCATCGATTTTCCATCAGTACAGAAAGCTTTGGCAGGAGAAGTAACGGCCCAGGTGGCCAAGGTGGAAGGGCAAAATTCCGACACCGACGCGGTAGTGTCGGCGATGATCAAGAACTCGATCGATTATTACGTGACGCCCGAGGCGATCTCCGCGCTCGTGACCAAATCGGACAAGCTTCCCAAGCCCGGTACGGGCCCAACGTTATTGCCCCCGAGGGCGGCGGCCATTCTCAACGGATTCAACAGCCTGCCGGTCAAAAGTCAGGGCCTGGTTTCGCCCACCCTCTACGTCATCGATCTCGATGCCGCCAAGCTGGACCTTCAATTTACCAGCGCGGGTTGGAAGCTGGAACGGATCGAACTGAAAACCGCCTTTCAACTGCCGCAGGAACCGGGAGCCACTGCAGCTCCGGTGGACTTGGGGACCTCGATGGTTGCGCCTGTGGTTGAGACCTATCTGGCGGAAGGCAAGGCGGCGTTCGAGAAGGGCGATTGGGATGAAGCGATCGCCGCGTTTTCCCAAGTACTGAACATCGACCCGAAGCAGGCCATTGCCTTTTATGATCGGGGGATGGCCAAGAGCAACAAAGGCGAATTGAACGGCGCCGTCTCCGACTTCTCCCAAGCCATTTCCCTGGATCCGAAAATGTCCGAGGCTTACTTAAGCCGGGGCGAGGCCAAGGCGGTGCAAAAAGATGTGGACGCGGCGATTGCCGACTATACACAGGCCATCAATATTGATCCGAAAATGGCGATCGCCTTTTACAAACGCGGGACGATCCGGACCCAGAAAGATGATAGCGAAGGAGCGCTCGCGGATTTGACGCAGAGCATCCTGCTCGATCCCAACCAGGCGAGCGCTTACAGCAACCGGGGATTTGTCCGGCAGGCACAACGTGACCTGGATGGTGCCATCGCCGATTACACCCAGGCGCTGTCGATCAATCCGAAGCTCGCCCAGACCTACTTCAATCGGGGTTCGGTCCGCGCCGCGAAAGCCGATCTGGACGGTGCCATCTCTGACTTCAACAAAGCCCTCGATCTTGACCCGAAAATGGCGCGCGCCTATTACCAGCGGGGAAACGCCAAGAATACCAAGAACGATTTGGACGGGGCACTGGCTGACTACAGTCAGGCCCTGACGCTCGATCCGAAACTTACTCCCGCGCTTACAGACCGCGCGCTGACAAAGCAGGCCAAGGGTGACCTGAAGGGGGCGCTGGCCGATTTCAACCAAGCCCTCGTTCTCGACCCGAAAATCGCCGATGCTTATTATGGACGTGGCTTGATCAAGGAACAACTCGGCGACCTGGATGGCTCCATGGCTGACAGTTCACGAGCCATCGATCTTGATCCGAAGAGGCCGCAAGCTTATTACAATCGCGGTTTTGCCAAGTTGGTGAAAGGCAACCTGGAAGGGGCGCATGCCGATCTGCAAAAATTTTGCGAACTGGCGTCACGGAATGAATTCGCCGACAGCGCCCGGCTCTATCTCTGGCTGATCGAGATGGCGCAAAATCCGAACGGGATGGCGAACCAGAATCTCAGCGATGCTCTGCAAAACAACTGGAGCCAGACATCGGATGATGTGGTCACCAAGATCGCCTCATATCTCCTGGATCGCACAACGGAGGCCGACTTGATCGCTGCCGCCGCTTCCCCCAACGCGAAAAAAGATGCGGGTCAGCATTGTAGAATCTGGTATTTTATCGGCATGAAGCGGCTGCTGGCGGGAGACAAGACGGCGGCGATCGATTATTTCCGAAAATGCGTGGCGACGGGGCAGAAGGACTATTGCGAATATATCCTGGCCCAGGCCGAATTACAGGTACTAGCGCCCAACCCCTAAGGACCGGACCTTGTCCTATTTTGAAAACATCTTCCGCTGCGGCAACCACAACCGGGAAAGTTGGTCCGGGCGTCGCCGTCCGCTGGGCCGATGCGCCGTGGCTTAGCTGGGCGTTGTTGCTGGGCGCGGGCATCGTCGCGCTTGGGCCTTTGACGCCAACCTGGGACAGCAATCCCAATTACTCCTTTGGCTGGTGGATCCCGGTGGTCTGCCTTGTCCTCTTCGCCGAGAGATGGCCTGTGCGTCCCGAGCGCCAGGAGGTGGGCCCCGCCCGGTTCATACCCTGGCTTCTGATCGGAGGATTCCTTTTCATGGGCTTCCGACTGGCGGCGGAAACAGACCCCGACTGGCGGCCCGGACTCTGGATCCTGGTGGGACTTTATGCCATGGCGCTGGTTGGCTGGTTATGGCTGATAGGCGGGCTTTCCTGGATACGTCATTTTGCGTTTCCCATCGGCTTCTTGTTTTTATGCCTGCCGTGGCCTTTTGAGATCGAGTATCCTTTGGTGCAGGGACTGATGCGCTGGAATGCGGTGCTGGTGGCCAGTTCGCTGGAGGGGCTCGGTATCTCGGCGGTGCCGGCGGGAAACATCATCCAACTGCAAAATTGCCAGTTGGGGGTCGAGGAAGCGTGTAGTGGAATTCTTTCCCTTCAGGCCTCGCTGGTGATGGGTTGCCTGCTTGGGGACATTTACCGGCTGGCTGTCAGGAACCGTTTTTTGCTGGTGTTGACCAGTATGACCCTGGCCTTGGTTGGAAATTATCTTCGTACATTTTTCCTGGCCTTGATGGCTTTTTACAGCGGTCCGGAGGCGGTGCCCGAATGGCACGATTATGCCGGCTATGCCATTCTTGTCTTCACGGCGATTGGCTCCTGGCTGGGGGCACTTTATCTGGTGGACTTGCGAGGAAAAGCTCCAGAGGTCAATGCCACAGCTGTTGATCCTGGTGAAACGAGAGAGGAGCCGAAGACACCGGGCGCCTTTCGGTTTGCTGTCGCCATTTTCGGCATTGCGCTGCTGGCGGAATTGGCCACCCAAGGCTGGTTTGGCTGGAGAGAATCGAACCTGGTCCGGCATCCCGAATGGGCCGTGCGGTTCCCGGCCTCAAACCCCTCCTTCAAGGAGATTGCCTTGTCCGATGTTACTCTGCAGGCGCTCCGGTGCGATGCCTTCGAAACGGCGCAATGGCGCGATGCGAAAGGCTGGAGTTGGTCGGCCTATTGGCTGCGTTATGAGCCGAAACCTTATACCCGGGTAGTCTTGAGCTGGCACACGCCCGACAACTGCCTGCCCTCGGTCGGCCTGATCAAGGACAAGGAATACCCGGAATTTACGGTCAACGTGAACGGACTCGATTTCTTTGTCCGCCCCAAGAGATTCGTGTCGAAAAACACAATAATCTATCTCTTCTGGCTGGTCTATCCCTTGCGGGGAAATCTTCCTGCGGAAAACTACAAAACGGCGGCGGTGCCATTTTCAGAAAAATTCCAATCGCATTTCCAGGATATTTGGAATGGCTATCGGGGAGTCGGCGTGGAGACGCTCGAAATCGCGATCATGGGCCCAACCGATTACGAGTCCGCCAAGGCCGCTTATTTGGAGGAAATTCGGCGCATGGCCCAGCCCGGGCCTTCCGCGAAAAAGCCTGAACCCGCAACTTCACACTAGCCCGCGCTTCGAAGATCGGGCTATAGTAACCGTGATCACCGAGCATTTGTTCCGCAAGGATGACTTGAAACAACCATGAAGCTTTTCTCGTTCATTATTTTGATGACGCTCGCCACGATTTACGTCGGGCTGACGGTCGGTGAGACCGTGACCTACCGCAAATGGCAACGGGCGGTGTATGAGCAGAAGGACGTCCAAGCCAAGCTGACTTATTTCCAGAACTTGAACCGGATCATCGAGGTCCTGCTGCGCCGCATGGCCTACGACTCCCAGCATGACCCGGCCCTCGCGCAAATGTTGAAAGAAAGACGGATCAAAGTCGTCCTGACCGGCCCGCCGCAGCCTGCGAGTGACACGCCCGGAACCGTCCCCATGACGCCGCAAACGACCAATCCCAGCCTGCCCTCGTCCGCCAATTCGTCTCAGGCTCCCACGAGTACCAACTCTTCGAACCCATGAGCAAGAATAAGCCGGAAGAGAGCAAGAACCTGCCCGCGGAACCGGCGAATATCCAGATGACGCCGGTGGAGTTTAGCCCCGCGCCCTCGGAGAATTCCATTGGTCCCGTCGGCGGATATCTACCGATGCGGGAAAGACAGTACCCGCTGGCGTTGCCCGTTGGGATCATGTTGCTGACGCTGATCTTTTCGACCGTCCGGGACATTGCCACCTTTAACCGTAGCATTGATGAAATTGCCCGGACCGACGCGCCGGGGCAGGAAATGTTGAAGAAATCGTCGAAGCAGACGGAGTTTATCGAGGGCGTCCGCTCAGACCTGCAAAAGCTTGCGCCGACCGATCCCACGGCGGCGCAAATCCTCAAGGAATTCTTCCCGCCGGAAAAAAAGCCGGGTCAGGATTCCGCGGCACCGGCCAAATAATCTCCGTCGAGACGGAATTTTTTGAGCCACTTTTCTGCGAGGCGATAACCGGGGCACGCAGCTTCGACCAGTTTCCAGTACCGGGCGGAATGGTTCATTTCCCGCCGATGCATGAGTTCGTGGATGATGAGGTAATCACTCACACTGGGCGGGGCCTGGACGAGTCGCCAGTTGAGCGAAATGGTCCCGCGCGAGGAGCACGAGCCCCAGCGGGTCTTTTGCCCACGTACCGTCACACGCCTGATCGCGATGCCGTATTGCCGGGCCAGTTCCCACGTGCGCGCCGGCAGTTCGCGTGCGGCCAAATTACGGAGATGCGCGAGGACGATGTCGCGGTAGTCGGGATGCGCGCCGGGCAGGGGAATAACCTGATCGGCGAAACGGAGCTGAAGATTTTCCGGCAAATTTTCCACGCGCAAGGTGACAGGCTCACCGCGAAAAAGAACCGGGCTACCATCGGTCCAAGGCTTGCGGGCCTCGTGACGGTTTTTCCAACGGGTAGCCTGCTGGAGCAGCCAGGCTTCACTGCGCTCAAGGAATTGCAGGCCTTCGGCGCGTGAACCGCGCCGGGGAATGGCCAGCCGTACCGTTCCATCGGGCTGGAGGCGCAACAAGTAGCGTCGGGCACGGGACGGACGGACGATGTGGACGGTCAGGCCATGCTTCCACTGGAGAGGTTGGTTGGGATCCGTTCGGCGTGGAGGCACCGGATGAAAGCGTTCAAGCTGTCGTCCTAAAAAGTTAAGATGAAGCTGGAGCACGGAAGGAATTTAAGCCGCGGACTTCGGAATGGTCAAACGCCGCTGAAAAAGTTCGAGCGTCAGAGCAAAGGAAAGGCGGCCGGCGGCGGCATCGTAACGCGGGCCTTCGTCGCGAGAAAACGCATGGGCAGCATTGAACTCATGCCATTGGAAGCGTGTTTCCGCGGACGTGAGCGCGTCATAGATCGCGCGTCTGCCCGCGACCGGCACGTGCGGATCCTGCCGGCCCCAGATGAGAAGAAGCTCCGCCTGTGTTTCCTTGACGCGGGCGAGCGTGTCGTCTTTTTTTCCATGGCCGAGGCTCGCGGTATGCAGGTCGGTCGCATAGTGACAGGCGGCTGCGCTGACTCGTGGGTCGAGCGCCGCACGAAAGGCGAGGTGGCCGCCGAGGCAAAAGCCCCAGGTGCCGACGCTGGACCACGGATAGGGCCGCGCGAAGACCCAGTCGAGCAACGCGCGGGCATCGTTGTCAAAGGACGCGAGAGGCTTTTCGAACTTGAGGAAATTTCCACGTTCGGTTCCCGGCATGTCGTAGGCCAGCACCTTCCCGGGCACTTCGTATTCGTGATAGACTTCCGGCACGAGCACCTCGAAGCCTTCGCCCGCGAGGCGCGCCGCGAGCCGCCGGATCGGGCCGGTCACCTGGTAGATTTCCGAGTAGAGAATGACCGCCGGACGCACGGGCGCATCTTTCGGGACAAAGCGGTGCACTCGCATCGGGCCGGTGGGCATGGGAATGTCGATGAATTCCTGGTCGAGGATGATCATGGGTTTATTTGGTGGTCATCACGATGCTCCCGTCCCAATCGGGAGGAGGGGGCGTGAGGGAAAATTCGCGGCTTTTGGTGAGATATACATTCACACAATAATCATCGGGATAACTTTTCTGGCAGGCCAAAAAACCGGTCTCCGCTTCCTTGAACCGGCGCGCAAGAAAATCATCAAAGGCTTTTTCGTAGATCGCGATGATCTCGATACTCAGTTTCGATTGAGCGGGTTCTTTTTTCTCCGCCAGCACTTCATAGACAACGGTCGGCTTTGTTTTGCCCTTGAGCACAATCAACCCGAGTCGGCGCACCAGGAAATCTCCGCCGAGTAGATCGCAGACACTTTCACTGATGGCCAGATCCGTCTTGAATTCCTTCGTGAGGCCTTCCAGCCGTGAGGCGGTATTGACGGCATCCCCCATGACGGTGAATTCAGAGCGGCTCGAGGCACCGATCAACCCGACCAGGACGTCCGCGCCGAAATTCAAGCCGATGCCGATGCGCAGGGGCGTGAGCCCTTCGGTTTGGCGTTCGTCATTCAATTCGCGCAGTAGGCGGCGCATCATGAGAGCGGAGCGGACGGCGTTCTGCGCATCCTTCTCTGCTCCCAGGCTCGCGTCGGCAATGTCGCCCCATGCCGCCATGATGGCGTCCCCGATGTATTTATGGAGGGTTCCGCGGCATTCCTTCACGCAGGTGACCATCCGCTCAAAATAGATGTTCAATTGCCGGACGACCTCGGAGGGAGCAAGACCTTCACTGAACTTTGTGTAATCGCGAATATCGGAGAAGAGGACGGTGACGGGCCGTTCGGACCCGCCCATCTTGATGTTTTCCGGGTGTTCCAGAAGATGGTCCATGATTTCCGGCGAAAGCATGCGCGAGAACACCTGCTTGACTTGTTCCCGGCCCTGTTGCTCTTCGCGCCAACGCAAGACGACTCCCCAGAAATTCACTGCACCGTAACTGATGGCCGGCCACGCCAGGGCAATCTGAATGCTCCAGAGCCAGAAGAGGGCGAAGGCGACCGCTGTGAAGAGAATGACCACGGCAATGGGAGCGAAGACAGCCTCCGCGAGCGGTGCATCTTTCAGTCGCAATAAGGTGATCCAAGTCGTGAGCAACCACACAATCACTACCCAGGAGGTCGGGACAAACGTCAGATAGTCATTCTTCAAAACATTGTTGATGGCATTGAGATGCACGAAGGCGAGGGGACTCTTGGCCTGCAGAGGGGTTGGACCCAAGTCGGCTAAGCCGATGGCGGCGCCCCCGATGAGCAGGACCTTGTTCTTAATGTCGCAATCAGGAGGAAGCGGAGTGTTTTGTTTGTAGTGAAGGACTAGGGCACTGAATAAGTGATAAAACGAGACGCCGCGAAAGCGGTCCTGATTGCGATAATTAATGGCCATTTCCCCGGCTTCGTTGATGGGGATGGTCCAAGTCTTACCAGAGGAATTTTTGAGTGTGATCCAATGGCCAACCTCAATTTCGACCTTATCGGCGTCACAGTTGAGCATCTGGCACAGGGTCTGTAGTGCAAGGGAAGGAAAGAGTTGGTCCCTCACCCGGACAACCATGGGCACGGTATGCCGGATGTCATCAAACGCGGACGGCTCTGCGTTGACGAAGCCAAAGAGACTTTGTTTGCGCAGCGGCAGAACCGGAAACACGGCCACATTGGAGCCATTGATTTTGTTGATATCGCCATGGACATGGGTGAAAGGAACGGTTTGTCCAAGGTTAGCCAAGGCCTCGAGTGTCCGTTTTTCGGCCTCGCGTTCGACCTCGGGGGCGGAAATGGATTCCTGAAGATGTGCGCCGCTGATGACGCTGGGCAAAAGGCCGGCCGCGTCCGCCAGAGTGTTATCAAAATTTTCGCCATTTTTTGTCTTAAAATCGTTGTATTTGTCCGATTCCTCGGAAAACAAGACGTCGAAGACGACGGTATGGGGATTGACTCCACCTAGCGCAAGGGACTTGAGAAAGTCGGCCTCGTCTTCGCGGGGCCAAGGCCATTTTCCCATGACATCAAGCGACTCTTGATCTATTCCCACGAACACCAAACGGGGATCGGCAGGAGGATCAAAAGCTGTGCGGGTGGTGAAACGGAGGTTAACCGTGATAGACTCAAATTTCTGAACGATGGTGGTCATTTCGCTCAACACCCAAACCAGCGCCAGCGCTACCAGTGGCGCGAGCAAATGGTACAGCCGTGCCTTGATCCATTCCGACTTGAGGATCGGTGTAAACGGCATGGCCATGACGATTACCTCCCGAAAAATCGGCATTGTGGCAAGCTTTATAGGATGCCCGTCTTCGATTCCTATGGATCACAAACATATGCCTTGCTCTAGCAGTTCAGTGGCCTAACATGACAACGGGGTAATATTCCACGCTCCTATCTTTTCTGCCATGCGCCCTAAAACCTTTACGCAAAAGGGTGAACGCTTTCTGCGGTGGAAGATCGTTTCCGCGTCGGGCTTATCGATACTCTTGCTTTTAGGGCAGACCGCGCCGGTATTGGGCAATCCCCAAGGAGGCAATGTCGTCGCAGGCAGCGCGACGATCACTGGTGCGGGTAACACGGTAACGATCAATCAAGGCAGCAACAACGCCATCATCAATTGGCAGGGTTTTTCCATTAATGCCGGGGAGGCAACACGGTTTGTTGTACCGAACAGCGCCTCGGCGACACTCAATCGCGTGACGGGTGGAAATCCCTCGGCCATCTACGGCACGCTCTCGTCCAATGGGAAAGTCTTCCTGATCAACCCGAGCGGAATCATTGTCGGCCCGACGGGGCGCATCGACACGCACGGCTTCATGGGGTCAACGCTCGATATTTCCAACGACGAATTCATGCAGGGTGGGAGCATGCATTTCCTTGGTACATCCGATGCGAAAATCGACAACCAGGGCAGCATTAATGCGACTGGCGGGGACGTTTACCTGATTGCGAAGCAAGTCGACAACAACGGGACAATTTCCGCGCCGCACGGGAATGTAGGACTCGCAGCAGGGCTGGATGTCCTTTACCAGCAGGCGGGTGACCAGCATCTTTTTGTGCGCTCGACACCTTTGAGTTCAAAACGCGCGACCGGCGTGACCAATGCGGGAACGATCCGCGCGGCCAGCGCCGAGCTCAAGGCCGCGGGCGGCAACGCCTATGCACTGGCGATCAACAATTCCGGCGTCGTTGCCGCCACCGGTTACAAGAAAGTCAATGGACAGGTCTACCTGACTTCCGACGGCGGCAACATCACCAACAGCGGCAAGATTGTGGCGAAGACGGCGGACGGCAACGGGGGCAAGGTCGTCCTGAACGGCCACGGCAATTCTTCGAGCGGTACGGTGCTCAATTCCGGTCAGCTGATTGCAAGCGGCAAGGATGCGGGCAAAAAGGGTGGCACGGTCAATGTGCTTGGTAATCGCGTAGGCATCACCGACAGTGGGGTGGTCGATGTCTCCGGCGACGCGGGCGGCGGGACGGCGCTTATCGGCGGCGACCGGCACGGTGACAATCCCGCCATCGTCAATGCCGACCAGACTTATCTCAGCCCGGACGCGCAGGTCATTGCGGACGCGATCAAGACCGGCAACGGCGGTAAAATCATTCTTTGGGGCAACGAAACCACACAAGCCTACGGAACGATCAGCGCAAAGGGTGGCGAATTGAGCGGCAACGGCGGCTTCGTCGAGACCAGTGCTGCCAATCTCGATGCCCGCACGGCACCGAATGTGTTTGCTCCGCACGGTATCAATGGTACCTGGCTACTTGACCCAACTGCCGTTGTGATTACGGACGGGCCGAATAGCGGCGGCACAGGCACCAATGGAATCAGTCCGACGCCCTCTGCCTTTACGATCACGAGTTCATCGGGCAATGCCACTTTAAATCAGGCGGATCTTCTTCTTGCGCTGCAGACCGGCAATGTCGTGATCGATGGCAGTACCGGTTCCGGCGCCGGGTCGGGAACCATCCTCTGGCAGCAACCCAATTCGACGGCGTTTGATATTGCCACCATTCCCGGTAATTCGCTGACGCTTAAATCGCCGACCCAGATCTTCCTCAATGGGATTACGATCTCGAACAGCGGTTCCGGTTCCCTGACGCTTGTCCTGAATGGGAGCATCAGTGGAGCGGGAGCGGTTGTTGTCCAGAATTCCGCCATCGATTTGGGCGGGGGAAGTTTCTCTGCGGCAGGCAACGGTTATACCAGTCTGGTGAACAACATCTATAGTCCCGACGGCGTCGATATTTTCGGTTCCACCATCGATGCCAAGGGCGGGAACATTGATCTGACCGGGGTCGGCGGGTATGTGAACCCCGGATCTCTGCCCCTAAGTCCCGGGAGCGGGATCAAAATCGGTGGTGGCTCGGTAGTCGAAACGACCAACGCGGGCAGCATCAACCTGAACGGTTCGTATTCCCAACCGGGCAGCCTCAATCTGAATTTTGTCTCCGCGATTAGTATCGATAACGGCAACAATCTAATCAGCGTTGGCGCGGGAAATCTCACACTGACGGGTGTCGTCAGCCAGACTTACGGGAACGACTTGTTCTCAGCGGAGATAACGGGTGTTTCGATTGCCCAGAGCAGTTCGCTAAGGGCTACCCAAGTCGGGGGCTCGATCAGCATCAATGGCGATGCCTCCGGTTCGGTCTCATACGATTCCGGCGACGATCAGGGTGGTTCGGTCGGCGTGGAAATTGGAGGCGATAGCGGTACGCCCGGGAATACGATCGTTAGTGTGACAGGAGGAGGAACGGGCATTTCCATCACTGGCATGGGCGGGATTGTCCACACGAACTCCACTTCATTTACGCCCAACAACACCTCGGGGTCCAACGGGGTCAACCTGGATAAATCAGCGCAGATCATCGCCGGAGGCACAGCCGGGATCAGTGTCAACGGCACGGGCGGTAACGTGGTGATCGACTCAGGCAACATCAATACGACCAGTATCGGTGTTTCCCTTTTTTCGGACGGAAAGAGCAGTCCTTCCAGTGTCCTCGTCTCCAGTAACTCGGGAGCCATCCTCATTCAGGGCACCGCGGGAAGTTCTCCCAGCCTGGGGATCGGGGTGGTCATCGGCGGAATCAAGCAGCCCGGGGGTACTGCCAACGGTCACGCCACGGTCCAGTCGACTTCTGGAAATATCCAGATCATGGGCGATGGTGGTAGCGGTAACGCCGGCCCCGGGGCCTTCCCCGGTCTCTGGTTCCCCAATGACGGAGTGGCTGTTTTCAATGGTGCGACGATTTCCACTCCCGCCTCGCTGACTATTTCTGGCGGAGGAGCCATTACCGGTAGCGGACCGAATGGTGACGGTCTCGAGATCGTCCAGATTACCAATTCCAATTTTGATACAGCTCCCGTGATGCCTTTCATCAGTGCCGGTACGCTGAACGTGAACACCTTTTTTGGTTCAGGTGTCGAGATCCAAGCCACCGTCCACGTCAATACCGCCAATTTCAACGTCCCGGGCGGCACGCTCAACTCCAATTCCCTCAACATAACAGGACCGCTCTCGGCTTCGTTTCTCAACGTCACGGCGTCACAAGGCATTTCGATCATCAATGGCGGAAACAGCATCTCCGCCTTGGGCACCATCACTCATACCGGTGCGGTCGATATTTTTTCGACGGCACCGCTGACCCTGACTGGCGTGGTTTCCGGCAATGCTCCGGTAACGTTTGAGACGCTCGGAGGCGACCTAACTCTCGGTCCCGGCGCGCAGATCCTTGACTCCGGCGCAGGCAACAACGTCAACCTGGTGACGAACCAGTGGATCCTCAACAATTCATCCCAGGGAGCCAATGCCATCCAAGTCTCCAGTGGCGCCAATTATTATCTCTACGCCAACGACCCTTCCTTCATGAACCTGGGAGGACTTACGCCTGACTTCATCCTCTTCAATACGCCGTTTCCCGGGAACAAACTGCCACCGGGCAACGGCCTGCTCTATCTGGCCTCCAATGGCCCGCCGCCCCCGGGCCCACCAGACCAGGTTCCCGACAACACCAACCAGAAAATTGCGGCCAATACGCCGCAGAATAACCAGGTTGCACCCCAGCCGCCGCCGCCACAATCGACTCTTCCGGGTGGAGGCAGCCTCGTCCCGGTGAGCTTTACCGGCAACGGCATCGCTGGTCAATCAGGCGGAGTAGGCGGCGATCTCGCCAATTCTTCCGGCGGCAGCGGTAGTGTCGGCTCGGGTGATGCGGCGCAAATGAGCCAGGGCGAATTGAATAATGTGACCAATCCGGCGGCATCCAGCACCTTGAACGACGCGCTTAGCCCGTTGGTCTTCGGCACGCTCACCGCTGCCCTTGATACCTTTGGCAACGAGGTTTCGCCTGGCACCGACAACGGGGCCCCCGACGATGATCAACATAAGCAACATGCTGATGACACGAACATGCGGGAATTGGACAGCAACGATGTGGTGGTCATCGGGGGCAGTGGCGTCCAGAAAATTCCGTTGAGCCAGGCCCCACAACAATTGCAGGACGCATTGAACAACAACACCCGCTCAGGCCTGAGCAATGGAGCGGGACACTAGGATGAAGACGACGCGTTTCGCTTCTCTTTCCCTTAAGGCCGCGGTTGGTGCAGGCTTGTTGGCCATGGCTGTCAGCGGCCCGGTGCAAGCGCAGGCGCCTCCTAATGCGATTGCGGCCCCGACAGTTCCAAATGCCCAGAATATCGCTCCCAAGCAACCGAAGAGCCAGGGGCCGGGACGCATTGTCAATGAGGAGGAGGCCAAACCGCTGGCTGGCCATGGCGACAACGAAGTCCTCGTGAAAAAACTCAAGGGCATCTACGTGCTTTCCAACCCCAAGGCGGTCCGCAAGCAGGGAGTGTCAGGTCATCCGGGAGTCGATCCGGGAAATGTTGCTTTCGCCAAACTCGCCAGCTTTGACGCGGTCGTGGCACCCTACCTGGGCAAACCGGTGACCATGACGTCACTCGCAGAACTGACCCGCTCGATCGTCGCCTTCTACCGGGACCATGACCGCCCCGTCGTGAATGTCTATGTGCCGGAACAGAGCATTACCTCGGGCTACGTACAGGTCGTGGTAGTGGAAAGCAAAGTTGAAAAAATTGACGCCACCGGTGCGCATTACTTCTCCAACAATTTCCTGAAAAGCGAATTGAGCCTGCGTCCTGAGGAACCGATCAGCGGCAGCACGATGCGTAACGACTTGAGCTGGATCAATCGCAACCCCTTCCTGCAATCCGATATTCTCCTCGCGCCGGGTGATGCTCCGGGAACAACCGATGTGCTCCTGCGCACACAGGACCGCCGCCCGTACCGGATTTATGGCGGCTACGAAAATAGCGGCAACCAGTTTACCGGATACAATCGTCTCTTTACCGGTTTCAATTACGGCAACGTCTTCGGCGTGGGCCAACAGGCCTCTTTCCAGTTCACCACCTCGCCCAACATCGACCAGTTCTACGCTTATTCGGGAAATTACATCATCCCTCTGCCATGGAAACATCAATTGACGTTCTTTGGCAATTATTCGGCCACGAATGCGAATTTTGGCAGCGGCATCACCTCGGGAGGTGTCAACTGGCAGGTCAGCACGCGGTATGAAATCCCGTTGCCGAGTACGCCTCACTTTACTGAGTCAATTACGGGCGGTTTTGATTTCAAGCGCACCGATAACAGCTTTGCCTTCGGGATCATTCCGCTGGGACCCAACGCCGTGGCGGACACCGACCAGTTTGTAATGAGCTATCAGGGCCTCTACCTCGATGACTACGGCAGCACCGCCGGCAGTGCCACGGTCTATCTGAGCCCGGGAGGCATGACAAATTACAATAACGACGCAGCCTATGCCCTGCAGCGCACGGGGGCCCTGGCGAATTACGCCTACGAACAATACGCCCTCACACGCATCACGAGTTTGCCGGCGGGTTTTTCCTGGACGATGCGCGGCCTGTTGCAGGTCTCCAACGAAAACCTGCTGCCGAGCGAAGAACTGGGTCTCGGCGGTTATCAGACGGTCCGCGGCTACCAGGAGCGCGAAGTCAACGGCGACCACGGCTTTCTCTTTTCCAATGAAGTGGCAACGCCGCCGGTGAGCATCGCCGCCTTGTTTGGCAACAAGGTGCTCAAGGACCAGTTGCAATTCCTGGCGTTTATTGATTACGGCGGTACCGGCGTTTACCAGCAGACCCCGGACAATCCCAATCCCAGTTCCAATCTGCTCGGGGTCGGGCCGGGGGTGCGTTACAACATCGCGCCCTACCTGGCCGTCCGCTTCGATTACGGCTTTCAACTGATCAACACCAACCTGGGCAACGGCCAACATTCTCGCGGGGATGTCGGCGTTGTCCTGAGCTTCTAAATTATGAAAAACTGGCAACAACTCGGGATCGCTTCGCTGGCGGGAAAAGGGCGCCTGCACTTCACATTCATGACAACCTGCCGAGTGCTCCTGGTGCTTGGACTTGTACTGGTTTCAGCAGCGGTTCTCCGAGCTGCACCAGTCAATGCCATCGTGGCTTCGGTTTCCGGCACCGCCGAATTTGCCGGACCGGGCTCCAGCAGCTACGCGCCACTCAAGAAGGGACAGACTCTGGCCATCGGCAGCACCGTTCGCACGGGTGATAATGGAGTCGCGGTGCTTGTAACGACTCCCGGATGCGCGGTCCAGTTGGGCAACGATTCCGTCCTGAAGATCACGGAGCTTGCCTTCGCGAAATCGGGTTCGGACGTCACGCAACGCACGGCCAACCTTGAGCTTAAGTCAGGTGTCGTCAGCGCGCTCGTCAACCACGACACGCCGAAGATCACCAATTTCAAGATACAGACACCTCAGGGTGCCGCCGCCGCGCGAGGCACATTTTACGCGGTGCTGGTTTATCATGGGAAGACTTACGTTGGCGTCAAGGAAGGGCGGGTTGCCGCCTCGTCCGGCCAGTAAAACCTGGTCTGATTTAAATTCATGAAAAGAAGCAATCACGCCGCGGGTGGAGTTGTCCTGGCGGTTGCCTGGGCGCTACTGGCAGGATTGTCCGTCCTGGCCCAGAATAATACCGCCCCCGCTACGCCGATAGGACCGGGCAATACCGGCACTATTGGACCAGCCCCGGGAGCGCCTGCCGCGCCGACGAAGCAACTATTGGATGATGCCCTGTCGCCGCAGACCCGTAATACCCTGCAGGACGCGATCAATTCAGTCGATCCTGCGGCGGTGGTTGTGACCGACAAGCAACTGGATATTGGCCCGGGTGAAGGCGCCGAACTGGACGGCACTAAAGTCGTGCGGGTCGACTTTGCCAGTCTGCCCGCCCGGCTCCGGACCGCGTTGGGTGGAAAAACCAACGGCACCCTGACCAACAGCACCGGACCTTAAGATCCGGCGTGTCGGTCGTAGTTGGGTCTATTGGTAGGCGATCTGTCCCTGGTAGGGAGCCCCGTTGACTTCGATCTGATAGCCCTTGCCGTCGCGTTTGATGGCGATTTCGTAGGTCTTGCCACGGAGCACACGATGGATTTTCACCGTGTTCCATTCACTGGGCAGGCTGGGCTCGATGGTGAATCCGTCGTAGCCTGGCTTCACGCCGCAGAAGTACTCGATCACCGCGCGGAACATCCATCCCGCCGTACCGGTGATCCAGCCGCTGATTGAGTCGCCTGCGCGACCGTTGCCCGGCCCGAGGTATTGGTTGGTGAATGCGTAAGGTTCGCAACCGGAAACGACGGAAGGATGCGCCGCGTTGTCGGGCATCACCTTGCGCCAGCTGCGCAGACCTTCGTCAGGGCGTCCGGCCATGATGTCGGTCACGATCTTGAACGCGGTGCCGTGGCAATAAGGCGTTCCGTTCTCATACATGCCGGGCAGCAGCATTGTTACGCGTCCCACGTTTTCGTCGGAAGCGGTATAGTGTGGCCAGAGTGTCATCGAGCCATGCTTGGCCTCGAGCATCTCGTCGACGGCCTTCAGGCAAAGCTCTCGGCGTTCGCCTTGGGCGAGGCCGGTCAGCACCGCCCACGTCTGGGTATTGAGATAGATGCGGCCTTCCTTGTTGGTCGATGAGCCGACCGGGTTGCCGAAATCGCTCCAGCCGGCAAGGTACCATTTTCCGTCCCAGCCATGCTTTTGGATGGCGGCCTCGATCTTGGCGGCGCGTTCCCGCATTTCCACTTCGAGGGCCTTGTCCTTGAGGAGATCGCGGGCCATTTCCGCCATGACGTTGCAGGAATGGAAGAGCGCCATGCTCGTCCAGACGCTTTCGCCTTTGCCGCCGCGTCCCATCCAGTTCAACGAATCGTTCCAGTCACCTTCGTGCGCGAGGACAAGTCCGTGCGCGCCGAGATCGGTGCTGAGATGCCGGATGCCGGTAAGGGTATGTTCGAGCACCGTGGCTTCGCCCTTGTCGAGATAAGGCACGACTTCATCGAGGAAGGCGCGGTCGCCGGTTTCCTTGAGATAGGCCGCGACAGTGGGGGCGATCCAAGCGGGGCCGTCAGAATAGTGGTGCGGCTGAATGGGAAGCCAACCGCGAATGGCATGGCCGTCCG
>Ga0207641_10000860_pt1 | contig 32063 bp, 21 predicted proteins | sample KBSSwiS62_FD_184306 | JGI IMG/M metagenome (GOLD analysis project Ga0207641, IMG submission 184306) | Switchgrass rhizosphere microbial communities from Kellogg Biological Station, Michigan, USA - KBS Switchgrass S6-2 (SPAdes) (version 2) | ecosystem: Host-associated > Plants > Roots >... | reverse complement strand
TTGGCACCAGCGGCGGTCGCGGACCGCATGATCGATCATCGTCGGTGGAAATTCCTCATAGGAGCCGCTTGGCAGCGTCACCATATGGACCGCCCAGCCGCGACGCCGCAGCAGTGCCGCCTCGACCATGTCATGGCTCATGATGTAGCCACCGAGAAGCCGATTCTCGGGAAGAGCGGGCAGTCCACAGCTTTCGGCGAAGGCGCGAACCCTTATGATCGCATTATGGCCCCAGAAGGTCGCCTCGGTGCCCGACCACCAGCGCAGACCCGCGGATGCAACGGGACCATAGACCGATGAGGCGAACTGATGCCACCGGGCAAAAATCGTTTGCCCGTTGATCAGTTGCGGCACCGTCTGCAGCAAGCCGATATTTGGCCGCGCCTCCATCGCTCTCGCGAGCCGAACCATGGCTTCACCGCTCATCAGGCTGTCGGCATCCAGCACGATCATGTGATCGTAGCCGCCGCCGAACCTCCGGACCCAATCGGCAATATTACCCGGCTTGCGCGCCGTGTTGCGCTCGCGCCGGCGGTAATAGACGCGCGACCGGCTTAGCTCGCGCAGACGGCGGAAGGCGACATATTCCTTGTCATACGCTTGCTCGTCGGAGTCGCTAAGTACGAAGAAGTCGAAATTCTCTGCGGCCCCGACCTTGTCGACCGACCGGGTCATCCATCCGAGCCGGCGGAATACCGCCCCCACGTCCTCGTTATAGATCGGCATCAGCACGGCCGTGCGCCTTTGCGGCATCACCGCCACGGCCCGGCTCGGCAGATCAATCGGTCCGCGACCGAGCAGTACGAAGAGCCCCGCTACCGAGTTCAGGAAACCGAAGGCAATCCAGGCGAACAGCCCGAAGAAGAGCAGTGCAAAGCCGGCATCGATCCAGTCGATGCCGTCCGAACGGAGCGGCGTGAACATCTCCTGCGCAGCCAGCAAGCCGAACAGGAAACTACCTCCGATCAGGAAAAGCCGACGCTGGAACAGGGGGCCAACACGTCCGACCGGCCGGGCCCGCGCACAACCGGGCGCGCTGGCCAAATCCTGGACGGGCATGGCCAGCGGCACCTCGAACGGGAGATCGTCCTCGGTCGGGCTGTCGCGGCGCGGCGAAGAACCCGCGCTTATGCCGTCATATGTCCGATACAAGACTCACACTCGCTTCTATGGGTCGACGTGATGACATGCTCAGCGGGCGATACTCGACCTTTTGCGCCAGAACGCCCAGACATTCCGACCAGTGACTGTTATGTCGCGTTGCACAAACACACCAGCACGCCAATTGAGCCAGCCCGCCCGCAAGCGCGGATATTTGGCCCCTCATGGGCATATCTGCTGGATCAGGGTTTCGCTGAGGCCTTCGCCATTACGTCGAAGAGTGGCGCGGATGTTGGTCGGCTTCCCACCGCAGGCGATATCAACGATCAGCCGCCAGCGGCGCGCTTGACCGACGACGGGATAAGCACTGACCGAGAGCAACCTGCCCTCGTCTACGGTGACGTCCGGCTCCGTGCCCGAATCTCGGCCCAGGCCGTCCAACGCGGCCCCTTCGAAATCCGCCACCAGCCTCCGGGCACCCACGATCGGCTCGTGACCCGGACGGCCGGCCGTTCCCATCCAGCGGGCGATAACACGGGCAAGCGGCGTCGAGGACGGTTCCCCGGCGAGCCAGCGCAGCCTATAGTCGAAAGCGAAGCTGCTGCCCTTCTTCGCGGGCCGCTCCGGAGTCCAGAAAGCGACGATATTGTCGTCGGTCTCACGCGCGGTAGGAATTTCGTACAACATGACCGCGCCGGGTCCCCAATCGCCCCTGGGTTCAACCCACAGATTCGGCCGCCTTTCGTAGAATACGCCATCGTCCTGATAATGATCAAAGCTCCTATCGCGCTGGAGCAGGCCGAAGGCGCTCGGCCCGGCGGGATCGCCAAAGGCGTTGATCGTCGGGCGTTTCGGATTGGCCAGCGGGCGCCAGATCCGCTCCCCGGCACGGTTATTGATCAGCAAGCCATCCGAATCGTGGATCTCCGGCCGCCAATCGGCGCGTTTGTCCGGATTGCCCTCATCATACCAGAACATCGAAGTGAGCGGAGCAATGCCGAGCCGGGCGATGTCCCGACGCAGCCAGATCACCATCGATACGTCTTGAACGACGCCTTGCTTGCCGCCGTTCGAGGTCACGAACCGATAGGCACCGGTTACGCTCGGCCCCTCCAGCAGCGCATAGACGGTGACACCCACGCCCGTCCGCTCGAGCCAGAAACTGGTGAAGACGGGAAATTCCTCGCGGCCATCGATACCCGTGTCGATTGCCAGGCCCCGCGCCGACAGCCCATATTGGTCGAGCGCGCCGGCCGAGCGGAAATAGGAGGCGCCGAGAAAGGCGAGCCAGTCTCCCTTTCCGCCCTTGTTCATGACCCGGAAACCGGCGATGCCGGGGACGATCTGGGGCTCTGGTCCTTCGCCCGGACCCACCGCAAACATACCTTCGCTATGCTCGATCTGCCGTGCGCGGCCATGCTCGACGATCGCGATCCGGACCGGCACGGGCGAGGGGCGCAGGATCGGGAAAAGGCGCACGGCATAGCCATCGTCGGCGAACAGCGAGTCCTCGGCCCGAAAGCTGATCCGGTTGGCGGCATCGTAATCGAGCGAATGCGCTCGCGGATCAGCCTGCGGTAAAGCGCGCGCCTTGCCCCGCGCAAGCGCGGCGGCATGACCCTTGAGCCAATCCCAGGAGAAGGGCCGACCGGCCGCGGTCCTAGGCGGCCCGGCCAAAGCGGCCGCACCGGCACCGGACGCCAGCACAAGGCCGAGGATCGCCAAGCTTTCCCGTCTGTCGATCATGCCTGCCCGTCAACATTTCCTGCGGCCGCGGTCCAGCGCTCTGGCGACGCGGAAAAGCCCGTATAGCGAGCGAAGCTGAACCGCAGCTGTAGACCAGTTGCGACACTGCGAAGCCGAGTCCGCCGCGCGACCCTCACCGGCGGAGCGCCGGGTGCCGCCTCGATCGCGGAGAGCAGCCCGCGCACGTGTGCGGCGCGGGGCGCGAGCGAACCGAACGATGTCGAAGGCATGTTCAAGCCGCCCGCGAATTCAACCCCCCGAATCGACCAAAATGGCGCGAATCCAATGATTTCTGTTGCGGCGATGCAACACTTGCTGGTGGCGATCATTGCGGAGTCGGATTGACGTTGCGACACCCGGCGCCTCTCCCTACTGCGGCGCCACTGCGCTGGAGAAAGCGCAGAATATAGGGAGTTTTCATGAAGAAAGTTGCTTTTGCGGCTGCTGTTGCGGCCTGTCTTGCCACGCCCGCGTTCGCCCAGGACAATGCCGGCGCGACCTTTACCGGTTTCCGCGTCGAGGCGATCGTCGGCTATGACAATATCGGCATCTCGGGCATCAAGAATCCGGACGGCGTGGTTTACGGCATCGGCGCGGGCTATGACTTCGCCGCGGGCGGCGTGGTGCTCGGCATTGAGGCCGAAGCCTCGGACTCGACCGCCAAGGTCAAGCTGGTCGGACCGGACCTCGTCGCGGGCCGCGATCTCTATGCCGGCGGCCGGATCGGCACTGTCGTTGGCAACGGCCTGCTCTATGGCAAGGTCGGCTACACCAATGCCCGCACCAAGCTGAAGGGCGTCGGCGGCGCCAACGGCGACGGCGTCCGCGCGGGCGTCGGCTATGAACTGCCCTTCGGCAGCCAGACTTTCGCCAAGGTCGAATATCGCTATTCGAACTATGAGGCGGGCGTCAGCCGCAATCAGGTCGTCGCCGGCTTCGGCGTTCGCTTCTGATGGGAATGTGGGCCCGGTCATGCCGGGCCCCAATCTCGCACCGCGCCTTCGAAGCGCGGGTGCGAAATTTGCAACGATGAAGAACCAGAACGCAACTGACATTTGCGCGAAAAAGGCGGATTCATGCTGCATTGCGAAACGAGGAGCGTTCGATGCGCATCCAAGTTTTATCTGTGCTGTGTTCGTTGCTAAGCTTTATTGTTGCTGCCCCTGCACGGTCAGCATCGGTTCTGGTTGAGCTTTCGGCCCCCGGCCTTGCGCGAGAGTGGCCCGCGCCGCACAACAACAATCTGTCGAACGCCACGCCACGCTTCGCGGCCTTTTTGCCGGCGCCGACCGGCCTTCCTTCTCCCCCGTCGACCATCGAAGGCCTGTCTTTTGCCGACAGCGGCCTGGCCGATGCGTTGCTCACCGCCCGGTCCATGTCCGAGACGACCCCGAGCCCGTCCGGGCTGTCCCACGACGATTCATCGCCGTCGGCTCCCGTGCCCCCCGAAATCTCGACCTGGGCGATGATGATGCTCGGCCTGGGGCTCGTCGGCCAGGCCGCGCGCGGACGCAGCAACCGCCAGCCGCCGAGGTTGCTGCCGAATCAGGCGAGACCGGTCTAAGCGACGTCATCCCAGCGCCTCGCTCGCCTCCAGCCATTCGGCCTCGACGGCCTCGATTTCGCCCTCGACCTCGGCGCGCAGCTTCATGAGATCTGTCATCGTGCGCCCGGCGTCGCCCGGCGCCGCGTTCTTCGGGTCGAACATGGCGCGGTCGATTTCGGAGCGGCGAGCGGTCAGCTTGGCAATCCGGCCCTCCATCGTGCTGATCGCCTTGCGGAGCGCCTGACTCTTCTCACGCGCCTGCGCCGCCGCCTTGCGATCATCCTTCCGATTGGCGCTTCGCGGTGCCGCCTCCGCCGACGGCCGAGGCTGGTTCCGGCCGAGGATCAGATCGGTATAGTCGTCGAGGCTCCCGGCGAACTCCCGCGCGGTGCCGTCATCGACGAGCACCAGCCGGTCGGCGGCAAGCTCGATCATGTGCCGGTCGTGACTGACGACGACCACGCAGCCGTCGAAGTCATTGAGCGCCTGGACCAGCGCCTCGCGCGCATCGACGTCGAGATGGTTTGTCGGCTCGTCGAGGATCAGCATGTGCGGCGCATCGCGGGTGATCAGCGCGAGCGCGAGCCGCGCGCGCTCGCCACCCGACAGCTTGCCCACCTTCGTGGTCGCCTTGTCGCCCGAAAAGCCGAAGCGGCCGAGTTGGGCGCGGACCGCGGAAGGCGTCATCCCGCGCATGAGCCGGGTCATATGCTCGAGCGGGGTATCGTCGCGGTCGAGCTCCTCGACCTGATATTGGGTGAAATAGCCGACCCGCATCTTGCCGGCAGCGGCCATGCCGCCCTCCATCGGCTTGAGCTGGGCTGCGAGCAGGCGGGCGAGCGTGGTCTTGCCGTTGCCGTTGCGCCCGAGCAGCGCGATGCGATCGTCGGGATCGAGGCGCAGGTTGAGCCGCTGGAGGACCGGATTGCCCTCGGTATAGCCGACGCTGGCTAGATCGAGCGTGACGAGCGGCGGCTTCAGCCCGTCCGACGGCGACGGGAAATCGAAGCTGAGCGTCGGATCCTCGGCCAGCGCGGCGATCGGCTGCATCTTCGCCAGCGCCTTGGCGCGCGACTGCGCCTGCTTGGCCGTCGAAGCACGGGCGCTGTTGCGTGCGATATAGTCCTGCAGCTTGGCGCGCTGCGCGTCCTGCTGCGCCCTGGCGGCGGCAAGCTGGGCCACACGCTCGGCCCGCTGCCGCTCGAAGCTGTCATAGCCGCCCGCGTACAGCGTGGTCTTGCCGCCTTCGAGATGCAGGATGTGATCGACGACATTGTTGAGCAGGTCGCGTTCGTGGCTGATCACGACCATCATCGCCGGGTAGCTCTTCAGGAAATTCTCGAGCCAGAGCGTCGCTTCGAGATCGAGGTGGTTCGAGGGCTCGTCGAGCAGCAGCAGATCGGGCTCGGAGAAGAGCAATGCGGCGAGCGCGACGCGCATCTTCCATCCGCCGGAATAGCTATCGAGCGGCCGGCGCTGCATCTCCTCGTCGAAGCCGAGGCCGACGAGGATGCGCGCGGCGCGGGCGGGTGCGGCATGCGCGTCGATCGCGTTCAGCCGCTCGTGGAGCTCGCCCAGGCGATCGGGATCATGGCAATGCTCGGCCTCGTCGAGCAGCGCAGCCCGCTCGGTATCAGCGGCGAGCACCGTATCGATCGGCGTCGAGCTGCCGCTCGGCGCTTCCTGCGCGATATAGCCGATGCGCAGGCCGCGCGGCTTGTCGAGATCGCCATCGTCGGCTTCGAGGCTACCGATCATGACCTTCATCAGCGTCGACTTGCCTGCGCCGTTCCGCCCAATCAGGCCCACGCGCGCCTTAGGGGGCAGCGCAGCCGAGGCGCGATCAAGGATCGTGCGCCCGCCGAGACGGACGGTGAGATTCGAGAAATTGAGCATGGGCGCGCCGATAGCAGCGCTTTCATGTCATATCCATGCTTGAAGCAATCCGGGCCCTGCATCATTAGTCGTCCGAGATTCCGATTGAACCGAGAGGCCCGATGTCCGACCTTTATCCCGTCCCCGCCGAATGGGCCGCCAGAGCCAAGGTGACCGAGGAAGGCTATCATCGGCTCTACGCGCGTTCGCTCGACGACGCGCACGCCTTCTGGCTCGATCACGCGAAGCGGCTCGACTGGAGCCGCTTTCCGACGAGGACCAACGAAAGCAGCTTCAACGAGGCCGATTTCCAGGTGAAATGGTTCGCCGATGGCGAGCTCAACGTGTCGGCCAACTGCCTCGACCGGCATCTGGCCGAGCGCGGCGACCAGCTGGCAATCATCTGGGAACCCGATGTGCCGAGCGAGGAGCCGCGGCGCTTCACCTATGCGCAAGTCCATGCCGAGGTCTGCCGCTTCGCCAACGTCCTGAAGGCGCAAGGGGTCAAGAAGGGCGACCGTGTCACCGTCTATCTGCCGATGATCCCGGAGGCCGCGTTCGCGCTGCTCGCCTGCGCGCGGATCGGCGCAATCCATTCGGTCGTGTTCGGCGGCTTCTCGCCCGACGCGCTCGCCGGGCGCATCCAGGATTGCGACAGCTCGATCGTCATCACCGCCGATTGCGGGCGGCGCGGCGGCAAGCTCGTGCCGCTCAAGGTCAACGTCGATGCCGCCGCCAGGATCGCGCCGAGCCTCAAGACCGTGCTGGTCATCAAGGCGACCGGCAACGAGGTGGCGATGCAGGACGGCCGCGACGTCTGGTATCATGACGCGGCGGCGAAAGTATCCGCCGACTGCCCGGCCGAGCCGATGAACGCCGAGGATCCGCTGTTCATCCTCTACACGAGCGGATCGACGGGCAAGCCGAAGGGCGTGCTCCACAGCACGGGCGGCTATCTGCTCTGGGCGAGCCTGACCCATGAGATCTGCTTCGACTACCGCCCCGGCCAGATCTACTGGTGTGCCGCCGACATCGGCTGGGTCACCGGGCACAGCTATATCGTCTACGGCCCGCTCGCCAATGGCGCGACCACGCTGATGTACGAAGGCGTGCCGAGCTGGCCCGATGCGAGCCGCATCTGGCAGGTGGTCGATCGCCACCAGGTCGAGATCGTCTTCACCGCGCCGACCGCGCTGCGCGCGCTGATGAAGGATGGCGACGACTATGTGAGGAAGACGTCGCGCGCCTCGCTCAAGCTGCTCGGCACGGTCGGCGAGCCGATCAATCCCGAGGCATGGCGCTGGTATCACGACGTGGTCGGCGAAGGCCGCTGCCCGATCATCGACACCTGGTGGCAGACCGAGACCGGCGCGGCGATGATCGCGCCGCTGCCCGGCGCCACCGCGCTCAAGCCGGGATCGGCGACGCGACCGCTGTTCGGCGTGGTGCCCCAGCTCGTCGACGGCGAGGGCAAGCTGCTCGACGGGGCGACCGAGGGCAATCTGTGCATCACGCAAAGCTGGCCGGGGCAGATGCGCACCGTCTGGGGCGACCATGCCCGCTTCTTCCAGACCTATTTCTCGACCTATCCGGGCAGATATTTCACCGGGGACGGATGCCGCCGCGACGCCGACGGCTATTATTGGATCACGGGCCGGGTCGACGATGTGATCAACGTCTCGGGCCACCGCATGGGCACCGCCGAGGTCGAAAGCGCACTGGTCCTCCACCCCAAGGTCGCCGAGGCGGCGGTGGTGGGCTTCCCGCACGACATCAAGGGCCAGGGCATCTACGCCTATGTCACGCTGAACGCCGGCGAGGCGACGAGCGAGGAGCTGCGCAGGGAGCTGCGCGACTGGGTCCGCACCGAGATCGGCCCGATCGCGACCCCGGACGCGATCCAGTTCGCTCCCGGCCTGCCCAAGACCCGGTCGGGCAAGATCATGCGACGGATATTGCGGAAGATCGCCGAGGGGGACGTCTCGTCGCTCGGCGACACCTCGACGCTGGCGGATCCGGCGGTGGTCGACGATCTGGTGGCGAACCGGGTGAAGCAGGCGGCCTGACGGGCTCTCGAACGGTGGTCGTCCTTCGAGACGGCATTTCGCCAAGCTCAATGCCTCCTCAGGATGAGCGGACGAGGGGCGAGCCGGGTGAAGGCGGCGGCTTAGCGGCTGGGGCCTACCCTCCGTGGTCACCCCGGGCTCGACCCGGGGTCCCGCTACCTTCGCTACTTCGAGAAAGAAGCGGGACCCCGGATCAAGTCCGGGGTGACAGGTTAAAAGGCTGGTCCGCCCCGCTCGATCGCCCGCAGTTCGCGGACGATCTCCGCATATTCGGCCGAGCGGGCGCCGTGCTTCCATGCATTGCGGTTGCCCCGCGGCGCGCCGCTGCCCTTGCCGCCATGCATCCGGCAGCGCGCGGCGCCGCCGACCGCCGGCGAGCGGCACGGCGCACCGGCCCGCGTCTGCGCGCCGCAGCGGGGGGCGGTGGCGAGAATTTCCGGCTGCGGACCGCCGCCAGCGGTCCGCCGATCGCCTTCCTCCAAGGCTGTGGACTGCACCCGGCAGTCCGCTGATCGCCTCCGATGCGGTTGCATGGGGTTGTTCGGCTGCTTTTTTACATTTTGCATGATGTCCCTCCACAAACACCGTTTCGACCGGCGCTTCCGCGTCATGCCGCCGCGCCCGTTGGAGCTTCAGAATTTCGGCGACGGTTGCGCGGCAGCGCGATTGCGCGCGGAGCGCCAGCCGGGCATAGCGCGCCGAAGCGGCAGGCCAGCGGGCCATGGAAGTGCTCGCCAGCCCGGCCAGCTTCGAGAACATCGCATCGAGGGCCAATGCGTGTGCGATCAGCGCTTCGCTGGCACGCGCCGCATCCGGCACATCCGCAGACCCGGTTGCGGGCCCGACCGCCTCGCATTTCGTCCTTCGAAAGGGCGGCTCCACCGATCCGATCATCCTCATCGTCCCGGCCGATATTAGAACATAACAGGAACATGTCAATGCCGACGGCCTTACCGACATTGGATGACGCCGATGTTGGGCTGACGTCCGCGGCCGGCTATAGCGAGCGGGTGAAGCCGAAGATCCTGACGACGATCATCGATTACACGCCGCGGGCGTTCGCGGCCGACGCTGTCGCGGGGGTGACGGTCGCGCTGGTCGCGTTGCCGCTCAGTATCGCGATCGCAATCGCGTCGGGCGTACCGCCGGCGGCGGGCATCGTCACCGCCATCGTCGCGGGCTTCCTGATCTCGGCGCTCGGGGGCAGCCGTGTCCAGATCGGCGGTCCGACCGGCGCCTTCATTGTCGTGGTCTACGGCATCGTCCATGAGCACGGCCAACAGGGGCTGATCGTCGCGACGCTGATGGCGGGCATCATCCTGCTTTTAGCGGGACTTATCGGTGCGGGCCGGCTGATCCGCCATGTCCCCGAGCCGGTGATCGAGGGCTTCACGATCGGCATCGCGCTTGTCATCGCGGTCAGCCAGATAAAGGATCTGGCGGGGATGTCCGGCCCGCCGCTGCCGGCGGATTTCATTCCGAAGGTCGCCGGACTCTGGGCGATGCGCGAGACGATCAACCCGTCAGCGCTGGCGCTGGGCATGGGCTGCGTCGCGGCGATCCTCATCCTGCGCCGCATCGCGCCGCGGGTGGCGTGGGCGGTCCTCGTGGTCGCGCTGGCAAGTCTTGCCGCGATGGCCTTGCCGCTATCGGTCATGACCGTCGAGGCGCGCTATGGTGCGTTGCCGCGGGGGCTGGCCATGCCCACCATGCCCCATGTCGACCCCGGTCAGCTGATCTCGCTGCTGCCCGCCGCGATGACCATCGCCTTCCTGGCAGGCATCGAATCGCTTCTCTCGGCGATCGTCGCCGATCGCATGATCGGTGGATCATACCGACCGGGGGCCGAGCTTCTCGCGCAAGGCGCCGCCAATATCGCGTCGCCGCTGTTCGGCGGCCTGCCGGCGACGGGCGCCATTGCACGCACCGCGACCAATGTCGGGGCGGGTGGCCGCACACCGGTCGCGGGCATGATCCACGCGGTCGTGATGCTGGTCGCGTTGATCGTCGCCGCGCCGCTGGCGGGCGCGCTAGCCTTGCCCGCGCTGGCGGGGTTGCTGATCGTGACCGCATGGGTGATGAGCGAGCCGCACCGCTGGCCCGAACGGCTGCGCCTGCCCAAGGCCGATCTTGCCGTACTCGGGCTGACGGCGGCGCTCACGGTCTTTGCCGATCTTACGATCGCAATCGCCACCGGCACGATCATCGGCCTCGCGGTCAGGCTCGCGCGCGGCAAGAGCGAGCCGCCGAACTGGCATGTGCCGGGGGCGTAGCGCGGGCCGCTTGGGCAAGCGGCACGGTCGCGTCAATTAGTGGAGTGGCGCCGTAATAGCCGATCTTGATGCCGGGCTGGCTGGCATGCTGTTCGCGCATATGGAACAGGCGACCCGTCTGGCGATCCGTCCGCCCGAACTGGAGTCGACCGAGCCGTTGCAACCTATTCGACAAGACGAACGTCCATACCCAATCGCAATTGGCGCGCCTGCTTACCCTGACCGGCGGCTGACGCCCTTTTCTATAGCATCGCCTGCTCACAAGGCTGACGCCGATGAGAGACCGACGGCATCCTGTGCGCCCAAAAATGAGAATCAGGCGAAGCTGACGGCCATCCGCGCCTTGCGCCGCATCGCGCCGCCAACCAGGCCAAAACCCGTCAGCATCATCGCCCAGGTCGCAGGCTCGGGAACACCACTGACCAAATTGATCGTCACCCGCTCGTTGGTGAGAGAGCCAGAGGCATATTGATCATAGATGCCGGTAACATAGTTATAGTCGTAAAACTGAAAATATCCATAATTATTACTGTCGCCTGCTTGAGCGCTATAGTCAAGCGGTGTCGTATAGTTAGAGGTATCAACGATGTTGTTCACATAACTATAGACGGAATTATATAAATAATCTTGTGTTTGACGGGAACCGCCGTATAAATAATCATACGCAAAATGGTAGACTTGGTCATAGCCCGAAGAGGTCAGCAGGCCGTCCACCTGATAGGCAAACCCCTCCTGGTCTCCGCTTATCGCCTTGGTGATCCCGTTGATCGTGATCTTCGCCGAGAGGGGGCTGGGTATGCCCGCGCCATAATCGGTACCGCCATAAGTATAGCCCGCGAAGCCGTCATTATAGACATAGGCCCCCGGCGTCGGATCGGTCAGCGTATAGACCGCCTTGAATGCCTGGCCCGTAAGATCGGTGCCACCCAGGCCGAACACGTCCGTCTGGTCGTAACCCGAAGACACGGTGCCGGTATAGGTGATGAGATAGGAGGCGGCGCTGGCCGGCTGAGCGAGAACGGCTCCGCCCAGCAGGAGCGCGGCGGCGATCGTGCGAATGGACATGCTATTTCCCCCGTTGTTTGAACTACCGACAGAGGATGTCGCACCGCAGCAACGCGGCCCATACGCCAATTGGGGTAGACCCCGCCCGAATTCGGTATTTTTTTCACCGTTCCGTTTCGGGACATCGGACTCGTGATTGCCCTGTTTGACCAAGTCTCTTGCTCAGAAGCTCTGGCGGCCGTCATGAATGGGAAGATGATCGAGGGGGGCGCGATCGACCGACGGAAAGAGGGCCATGGGGGATCGTCAGCGCTCTAAACTTTGGATGCGCACCGAACGTCGTCAAAATCGGCGGTCTCTGGCGGGCTGGCGCGATCGGTCGCTGCGCGACCATGAGAAGGGCCGATCCAGGGGCGCACGACCGCGCACGATAGCGCTGCTGCTCGGAATCATGATGGCAGGCGATGCCCATGCGCTGGTGCCCGCCGACGAAATAGCAGCGCATGGGGCGGATCACCAAGATGGGAGATCGCTACTTGCGCAAGCTGTTCGTGGTGGGGGCGCACACTGTGCTGATCCACGCCGACAAGCATGACGACCGCATGCGGACATGGGCGAAGAAGCTCAAGGCTACCAAGAAGATCAAGCTCGCCGCCGTTGCGCTCGCCAACAAGACTGCGCGCATCGTCTACGTCGTGCTCGCCACGCAAAAGCCTTACGCCGCCTGACGCCGCCAACAGCGGTAGCCAGACGACAACCTATCGAGGGTGCTGCGATGTGATGAAATAACCGGACATCTTCGGATGAGCACGAGCACGTGTCATTGCCAAAAGCACGCTATGGTGATAGGTCGCCATCCGAACAGCGGACAACCATCAGGGCTACGGGCAAACAATCCCGACCAACAAGCCGTAGACATGACTGCACCCGCGTACTTCATTACTTCAAAATATCTCTTGATCTCAGGGCGCCGTCCAGACATGACACGGATGCACTGACACCTCGATTAACATCATGGGCCGTAAAGCAGATCAAGAGCGCGACAGTTGTAATACCCAGATGGCGTAGCCGGCTGGAAAACGCCGATATTTTTCCATTGCGCAACGAGATCTGCTCGTCGGCCGGCGATACGCTATCCCTCGATCCGCTGCAGTAGCCGCATAAGCGCCGCCTGGCCACGCGCGCCGGTCTTGTCGAAGATGTGGCGTATGTGGACGCGGGCGGTAGAGTAGCGCATGCCGAGCCGTTCGGCGGCGGCGCGGAGGTCGCCGTGGTCCGTGAGAAGCGTCTCCAGCAGGCGGGCCTCGGTCGCGGTCAATCCGAAGAGAGTGGTCCATCGTTCGGCGGCGCCGGGCGGTGCGCCGGTCTCGGGATCGACAATACGGACCATCACCGCGGGCGCGAAGGTCGCGAAGGGCTCATAGGTTCTGGGCAGCGGACTCGCCAGCACCAGCCAGTCGCGCCGTCCCGATGGCCGGGGCAGGGCAAGGGCGCCGCCGGTGGTTCCATGCGAGAGCGCCTGCGATGCCGCCGCGATCATCTTGCCGAGGCGTCCGGTATCGCTCGACCGGACGGCATGGAGGCGGCCGTTCTCGACACGCAGCCCATCACCCTGCGCCAGGAGCATGGCCGCGCCATCGCTCATCCTGCGCACCATGCCCCTGCCATCGATCAGCAGGCGCGCCTCGCTCGCATGGTCGAAATCGGGAGGACGGGCGGCAAGCCGCATCGAGCGCTCGACATGCTCGAACAGCATCAGAAACAATCTGATGTCGGCCGGGGCGTGCGCATGCTGCGTGGAGGACGGGTGGACCGAAATGCCAAGACTCAGGCCATCTGCCGGCCCGGTGTATCGTACAACGCCGCTGCCGGTGCCGAGCACGTCGGCGGTCCAGCGGAGATAGGGGTGGTCGACAGGATCGAGGCCTGTAGCGGCTATAGCCGTCGCCATCGTCGTGAACCCAGCATCAGGACGACGAGCGGCGAACGCCAGCATTGGATCGGCACGGTAGAGGTCAGCCTCATATTCGCGCACGCCATCGAGGAAACGGCCATCGTCGGCGCCATGGAAATAGGTAGTGGAATATTCGCGTCGTTTGAGATCGACAGCAGAAACCAAGATGAATCGGCTACCGGTGTGGTCAAGGAGACCGTTCAATACACGCTTCCAGGCGTCGGGATTGCGTGGTCCGTCGTAAATGTCGCCTATGAGTTTTGAGATTTTTTCATCGAGTGCCACTTCATGCCCCAAAACGAAGCTTTCTCCATGTCAGCATGAGCCGATGATGGTATTCTATGGCAGTCGCATCGACTTGGCTACCCCACAGTAATCAGCTTTGGCGGGCGAGCAGGACTACCGTCATCTTGTCGATGCTACGAACAGCAACTCGTCGGTTCCTGAAGAGCCTCAAGATCCGCCGTCAATTCGATGTTTAGCGCCGTCGGTAGGTAGAGCTGCAGCCGAGCAGAAACCCAGCAATTACAGTCCCCGTTGAAAGGGGTGGAAGCCCGAGCCGGGAGAGGGCGGGTTACGGTGACCCGGTTACGGTCCACTCCAAGACTGTCCCTGCATCCCCTAGCGCGGCGCGGGCCGCCATCCTTCAGTTCAGGTCGGCAGGGGTGACTGTGATGGTGTCCTGTCCGGAGCGCAGAACCTGGCCCGGCAATTCACCTGTCGTCCTGCCTTCCCTGACGATCTCGACACCGTTCACGAAGACGTGATCGACGCCCTTCGGGAAGGAGGTGAGCCGCCACGCGCCGCCGGGCAGATCAACGGCGCGCTCGACTTCGCCCGTCCCGACGCGTTGCGGATCGATGATCACGATGTCCGCCTTGAAGCCTTCGCGCAGCTCGCCTCTGTCGACCAGGCCGAACAGCTCGGCGGGCGCCTTGGTCATCAAGTGGATCGCCCGTTCGACCGGCACCAGCTTCTTGCCGCGCAGGCAGTCCTCGACAAAGCTGGCCGGATAGGCAGCGCCGCTCATCCGGTCGAGATGCGCCCCGGCATCCGATCCGCCAATGAGAATATGCTTGTCGCTCCAGGCCTCCGACCGGAATGCCCAGCTCTCCGGGCTGTCGTCCGCGATGTTCGGCCAGAGCACCGTACGCAGCCGGTCGGCGATCACGATGTCGAACAGGCAGTCGGTCGGATCCATCCCGCGCTCGGCCGCGACCGCTCCGAGGTTGCGGCCGTCCAGTCCCTCATTCTCGGCCGAGAAGGTCGACCCGATCGTGTAGCGCGACCAGTTCACAAGGCCGGCGAGCGTTCCCGCCTCGGGCCGCCTGGCATCTTCCATCATCTTCAGGCGGACGGCGGGATCCTTCAGCGCCTCGATCCGCGCATCGACCGGGAGCCGCAGGATCTCGCCCCACCCCGGCAGGAGATGCAGCGCGCAGTGGGTCAGGAAGCTGAGGCACATCGGGACGTGCACCGGCATGGTCAGGGCGCGAATATGGGCGCCCTGGCGCGCGCCCTCCCGCGATGCGCTCAGCTGGTGCTCATAATGCTCGCGGTCGCTCGCCTTGATCTGGAGGACGTTCCAGTTGAGCGGGCGCTCGGCCCCCGCCGACATGGCGATCATCAGCTTGATCTCGTCGTCATTGAACCGGCCGACGCAGCCATCGACGATGAATTCGAGGGTGGTGCCGGGATGGTCCTTCACAGCCCGCGTCAAGGGCAGCACCTCCGCCGCCCAGTCAGCATAGCGTGACGGTACGGGCTTTCCGTCCCCGTCGATATGGGTGAACGACAGCGACGTGGAGAAACCGAGCGCGCCCGCGGCAAGAGCGTCGTGGAGCAGGCCGATCATCTGCTCGACCTGCGCCGCCGTGGCCGTGTTGCCGGTCGCGTCCGATCCCATGACCATGCGGCGGATCGCGCTGTGGCCGACCATGAACGCGGCGTTCACGCCCAGCTTACCGTCGAAATTGCCGATGAAATCGCCGAAGCTGCTCCAGTCCCATGGCAGGCCCTGTTCAAGCGCCTCGAGCGGCATCCCCTCGACCTGTGCCATCATCCGGCGCAGATAATCGGCATCCTGCGGGCGCAGCGGGGCGAGGGTGAAGCCGCAATTGCCACAGATGATCGTGGTGACGCCATGCAGGCTGGAAGGCGTGGCATAGCCGTCCCAGAAGAGCTGGGCGTCATAATGGGTGTGCGGGTCGATGAAGCCCGGCGCCACGAGCTTGCCCTCGGCATCGATCGTCGTCGCGGCGCCACCGGAAAGCGTACCGATCGCGGCGATCCGGCCATCCTTGACGGCGATGTCGCCCGGGCGGGCTGGTGCGCCGGTCCCGTCGATGATGGTGCCGTTGCAAATGATCAGATCATACATGACCAAAACCTCTCCGGGGGGCTGCGCGCGTTCGTGCGCTTCTCTTTTCCTCGTGACCTAAGATATTCCCTCGCGCAATCCGTGGGGAACCGACATTCAGGCTGAAGCGGCGCGCCCAAAACGACGATGGGGTGACTGGACCGGATCGTTCAGCCCTTGAGGCTTAGGTTGGTGGTCCCGGAACCGGCCGCACATAAGACCTCGCCGCTACCACGATGGCGGCAGAGCCCAACAAGGCTGCCGCGATAATCGCGCCAATTCCCAAAAAGCCTCTGACGGTGACGACACCGTCGATAGCCACGGCCTTGCCTATTCGCACAGACAGTTGCGCGTCGCCGTTCGAAGACGTCAGGTCGCTTCGTGACATGAGTCGTCCAATAGCGCGTTCGGGGTGCGTCCAACAAGATAGATGCCCCGGCGATCGAGCTATCTAGTGTCCCCGTTACTGCGCTGCCGCGAAGAAGCGGGCCCCCGGATCAAGTCCGGGGTGACCGAGGCCGGAGGTCAGGCTCCCCGCTCGCTCGCTCGTAGCGGCCAGACGATCTCCACAACCCGGGCGCCGCGGAACCCGGCTGAGCCGCCACGCGGAACACAAGGGAAGCGCGTCCCCTGCCCCGCAATCCCCTCTCGGAACCCGCCATAGTTTCCGCTATCGTTCCGTGCACGTCGTCACGGAGACCCGCATGGCCGTTACCGATCTGCATTATAATCGCGTCGCGCGCGTCCTGCACTGGACGATCGGCGGGCTGATCATCGTCAACCTGATTCTCGGCATCCTCCACGATCCGCTCGGCGAGATGTTTCCCGCGATGCCGATCCACAAGTCGATCGGGCTGACCGTGCTGGCGCTCAGCCTGTTCCGGCTGGGGTGGCGGATCGGCCATCCGGCGCCGCCGCTGCCCGATCATATGCGCAAGATCGAGGCGATCGCGGCGCATGGGCTGCACTGGATATTCTATGCGCTGATGATCGTCCTGCCGATGACCGGCTGGATCTTCAGCTCGGCGGGGAAATATCCGCTGACCTTCTTCGGGCTGTTCGACGTGCCGAAATTCGACGTCGCCAAGGGATCGGCCCTGGCCGAGGGGACGCACAACGCGCATGTCGTGTTCGGCTATATCTGGATCGCGCTGCTCGTCGGCCATGTCGGCGCGGCGTTGCGTCATCAATTCGTCCTCAAGGACGGCATAATGGGCCGGATGTGGCGTTCCGCTCCGGGCCGCTGACCATCGGGAGAGCCCGGACGTGAAATTTCCGACCATCGCCATCGCCGCGCTGCTGGCGGCAAGCCTGGCGCTGCCGACCGAGGCGAGGACGCCGGTACCGCAGCCGCCGATCGGCGCGCCTCAGCATGGCCGGCTGCTGCCGCTGCAGGGTGGGCAGAATTTTCGCGACCTCGGCGGATACCGCACCCGCGACGGCCGCACGGTGCGCTGGGGCCTGCTGTTTCGCTCGGGTTCGATGCACATGCTGACCCCCGCGGATTACAGCTATCTCGGCAGGCTCGGCATCCGGACGGTCTGCGATTTCCGCGACAGCCGCGAGCGCGCGACGCGGCCGGCCGCCTGGCCCGCCGACCGCGCGCCGCGGGTGCTCAGCGACGATTATGCGCTCGATCTGAGCAGCCTGAAGCTCGACGCCGCCGCCACGCCGCCGACCGCCGAGCAGGCGCGGCGCGCGATGACCGCGCTCTATCCGGCGATGCTCGACCGGTTCAACGGCCAATATCGGCGGATGTTCGCGGAGCTGCTCGCCGGTCATGCGCCGCTCGCCTTCAACTGCAGCGCGGGCAAGGATCGTACCGGGGTCGGCGCAGCGCTGCTGCTGACCGCGCTGGGCGTCCCGCGCGAGACGGTGATCGAGGATTATCTGCTCTCCAACCTATATTATGATCCCGCGCGGAGCGGCGCGCAGCTGACCGGCGCGCAGGCGATGCCCGGCGGGGTCATGCGGGCCTATTCGGCGGCCGACCGCCGCTATGTCGAGGCGGCCTTCGCGGTGATCGACGCGCATCCGGGCGGCGCCGACGGCTATCTACGCGACCGGCTGGGGCTCTCGGCCGCCGATCTGGCAGAGCTCCGGCGGCTCTATACGCGCTAGGAAGGCGGGAAATTGGTGTTGTGTTGTCCCCGCGATAGCGCGCCGGCGGCCGACGCCGCGCCGCTGGACAAGCCCGGCGCGATCCGGTAAGGGCCGCGCCTTCACGTCCCGGGTCCGCTTTCAGCAGGGCCGGGATTGTACCGTCCGAGACAGCAGGTGCCGGAATTTGCCCGGCTTAATGTCCTGCCTAGACGGGGAAAAGTTTACCGGTTTCGGCCGGGTCTGCCGCGCTCCTTCCAGGGCTCCGGCCAGGCGACCGACCCCTCGGACGGGTCAAGGGACGGCGTATCGGTCCTTTGGCTCAAGGCTCCCGCGGATGTGCTGCGGGAGTGGTTCTAAGGAGTAAGGCATGGATCGAGCTCAAAAAGCCGAGCTGGTCGCCGAACTGAAGAGCACCTTCGAGGGCACGAGCGTGGTGATCGTCACCCGCAATCTCGGCCTGACCGTCGCGCAGTCCACTGCGCTGCGGCTGAAGATGCGCGACGCCGGCGCCAGCTACAAGGTATCGAAGAACAAGCTCGCCCGCATTGCCGTCGAGGGCACGACCTATCAGGCGATCAACGATCTCCTGGTCGGCCCGACCGCGCTCAGCACCTCCGCCGATCCCGTCGCCCCCGCAAAGGTGATCGTGGATTTCGCGAAGACCAACGACAAGTTGGAAATCGTCGGCGGCGCGATGGGCGAGACGGTCCTCGACGTGGCCGGCGTCAAGGCGCTGGCCGAACTGCCGTCGCTCGACGAGCTGCGCGCCAAGATCGTGGGCCTGATCCAGGCGCCCGCGACCAAGGTCGTCCAGATCGTCCAGGCACCCGCCGGCCAGCTGGCCCGGGTGTTCGGCGCTTATGCGGCGAAAGAAGACGCCTGATTTTCGATATCGATTTCCCTGAACAACTGGGGCCGCGAGCCCCGATGGAGACTTTAAAATGGCAGACCTGAACAAGCTCGTCGACGATCTCTCGGCGCTCACCGTCCTCGAAGCCGCCGAGCTCTCGAAGCTCCTCGAAGAGAAGTGGGGCGTCTCGGCCGCTGCCGCGGTCGCGGTTGCGGCCCCGGCCGGCGGCGCTGCCGGCGGTGGCGCGGCGGCCGCCGAGGAGAAGACCGAATTCGACGTCATCCTGACCGGCGACGGCGGCAAGAAGATCAACGTGATCAAGGAAGTCCGCGCGATCACCGGCCTTGGCCTCACCGAAGCCAAGACGCTGGTCGAGTCGGCCCCGAAGGCCGTCAAGGAAGGCGTCAACAAGGACGAGGCCGAGAAGGTCAAGAAGCAGCTCGAGGAAGCCGGCGCGACCGTCGAACTCAAGTAAGCTTCTTCGCTTCGGCAACGAACAAGGGGGCGGCCCGGCAACGGGCCGCCCTTTTTGTTTGAGCCGGCGCGGCAAGAACCATCCTCGGAGATATGCCGCTCGCTGCCTGGCTCAGCGGCGACCGCCGAGTTTCAGCCGCACCCCGCCGTTGAGGACGAAGCCCTCCGTCGGCCCCCAGGCATCGACCGTCCAGCGCCCGTCGGCGGTGCGGGTCGGCCGGACCAGTGGGGCATATCGGGTCTGGCGGACGTCGAGGATGTTCTCGGCATTCAGGAACAGCCGTATGCCCGGCCCGACGACGATCTCGCCGAGCATGCCCAGCTCGACATAGGGGCGGCTGCGGCGGCGATAGGGATCATCGTCGAGCGGCTGGCGGCCGGTATAGTAGAGCTCGGCGCCGATGCGGCCGCGATCGCGCTTCTCCCACATCGCGACCAGCCCGGCGCTGTGCCGCGGCGTGAGCGGGACGATACGGCGGCCGATGCCGCCCGGCCCGGGCTCGCTGGCGTGGATGTGGACATAGCTGGCCGTCACCGTGAGCGGCCCGCGGCGATAGCGCAGCAACCATTCCCCGCCCGCGATCCGCCGCGCGCCCGCGACATTGACCAGCGCGACGCGATCGGAGGCCACGGCAGCGAGCTCGGTCGTGCGGCGCAGGCGTGCCGCGAACAGCGTGACGTTCGCCTCGATCGCCCCGCGCGCATAGCCGATGTCGAGCGAGCCGGTGGTCGCGGTCTCGGCGCGCAACCCGCGGAGCGGATCGAGCCGCGACAGGCCCGCCGCCTCGATCTCGTCGACGAAGGGGGTCGGCGCGAAGAAGCCGCGCCCGCCCGAGGCGCGCACCGTCCATGCGCCGGGCTTGTAGAGCAGTGAGACGCGCGGACTCGCCTGGGTGCCATAGACATTGTGGACGTCGATCCGGCCGCTGCCCGACAGCGTCAGATCGGGCAGGACATCGCGCTCGACCTGCGCGAACAGCCCCGGCGCCCGGTAGCCATAGTCGAACGCCGGATAGGTCTTCGACCGGAAGCGATCGAGCTGCCAGGCGACCCCGCCAAGCCATGACGTGCCGCCGGCATCGCCGGCCAGCGAGGCTTCGGCGAAGAATGTGGCATGGCGATCGCGCTCGACCACCGCGCCGAAGCGGTGGCGATGGTCCTGAAGCATCGCGGAGCCGCGCAGCTGGACGGTGCCGATGTCACCCGCCGGCAGCGCGACGACCACGCCCGCATCGAAGCGCTTCGTCCGCTGATCCTGCGGGAAGGCGCGGCCATCGGGGACGACGCGCCCCTGCTCGGTGCCGCCGTGGCGGCTTTCGCGCATCGCGCCGAGCGTCACGAAGGCCGAGGCGTCGTCGGGTCCGGCCCAGAACAGCCGCGACCGCAGCGTCCCGCGCCGATAGCCCGATATGTCGCTCCAGCCGTCGCCGTCGAGATCGCGGCGGCTCTGGCGGTGGAGCCCGCCGGTCAACGAGCCGCTCCACGCCGCGCCGAGCGGGGCGGCGGCATAGGCGGTCGCATCCTGGCCGCCGCGGCTGGTGCCGTTGAGCAGCAGCTCGGCCTCGGGCGCGGGCCCAGGGCGGCGCGAAACGAGGTTGATCACCCCGCCGAGCGCGGAGGCGCCGTAGAGCGCGGACGCGGCGCCCTTGATCACCTCGACCTGGCCGAGATCGGTGGGCGCGATCTGGAGCAGGCCGAGCGACGACGCCTGGCCGCCATAAAGCGGCAGGCCATCGGCGAGCAGCTGCGTATAGCGGCCGTCCATCCCCTGGATGCGGATGTTCGACGCGCCGAGCGCGGGTGAGGTGACCTGGACGCGCAGGCCGCCGGTCTCGCTCAGGATGGTGGCGATGTTGCCGGGCCGCATGAGGATCTTCTCCTCGATCTCCTCGCGGGCGAGGACCTCGACCTTGGTCGGCTCGTCCTGCACCCGTCGGCGCGAGCGCGTGGCCTGAACGATGATGTCTTCGGACTCCTCGGTCTCCTCGACGAGGGTGTCGGTTGCAATCTGGGCCCAGCCCGATGCGGGCATGAGCAGGGTCGCCGCCAGCAGGGCGACGCGGATGGTGGAAGGCATGAAGGGTGTTCCTGAATGATCGATCGACGAAAAGCGGGCGCGAACCCGCGACGGCGTGACGATTCAGGCGAGCGGCGGCTCGGTCGGCGGCGCCTGGGCGAGCGATGCCAGCGCGGCGATCGGCCGCGCGACCGGGGAGGCGTCGGAAAAGGCCGCGCAGGGCGGCGCGGGCGACGCGGCATCGAGCGCGACCGGGCAGTGATGATGGCCCGCATCTTCGGCCTGACCGGGGGCCTCATGGCCGGCGGCGGCGGGATCGGCGGCGCCGTCATCCTGGGCCAGCTGATGCGCGGCGACGGGATGCGGAGTATCGGGCTCGCCGATGTGAAGGCCGCAGAGCAGCACCGCCATCGTCAGGAAGAGAGACAGGGCCTGCCGCATGGCCCGCCCATAGCCTGCTATTTTCCCGACGTCATCACCGTCATCTTCTTGCCGGCGCCACCGCTCCGCAGCGTGTCGGGGGTGATCACCACGGTGGTGCCGGGCGTGACCACGCCCGCGGTCGCGCTGATCATATCCTCGGGCACGGTCAGCCGCGCGCGCTCGTCCGGGGTCACCTCGACCGGGCCCGCGAGCGTCTCGCCCGGCATCGGCAGCTTCATCCAGCGATATTTGCCGCCTTCGATCCTGCCCAACGTATAAGCGGTGGTGCCGGTCACCTCGCCCGCGATCTTGACCGGTGCCGAGCCGATCGGGACGCCGTTGCGCAAGACCAGCATGCGCAGATCGGCCGCGCTGATGATGATCGAGACCGGCCCGCTCGCCTGCCGTTCGGGCTGCCACAGCATGCCGCCGAACAGCTCGTCATCCGCTCTCTTCGGATCCTTGCTGAGGACGCTCGGCGTCGGCGCGAAGCGCGGCACCTCCGCATCGGCGGTAACGATCACGGTCAGCCCCAGCTTCGTGACGCCGTATAGCAGCTTGGCGAAGCCGAGCGGCAGGCGGACGCAGCCGTGCGAGGCGGGGTAGCCGGGCAGATTGCCGGCGTGGAGCGCGATGCCGTCCCAGGTCAGCCGCTGCATATAAGGCATCGGCGCGCTGTTATAGAGGTTCGATCTGTGATCGACATTCTTCTGGAGGAGGGTGAACACACCGGTCGGCGTCTCATGCCCCTGCTTGCCGGTCGACACCGTCGAGATGGCGATCGGAATGCCGTTGCGATAGGCATAGGCCCGCTGCTGCGCGATCGAGACGACGATCACCACCGGACCTTCCGGCGCGACATGCGGCGCCCAGAGATACTCGCCGGGCTTCATCGCGGCGACCGTCTCGCCGACGGTGGCGCCCTGCAGCGAGGGGACGGTTCGCCCCGTAGCGGCAAGCGCGGGCGTGGCGAGGAAGGCGGCGGCTAGGAGGAGGGTGCGGATCATCGTACTCGCTCTGTGTTAGATCGCCATCATGCCGAATTGTGTTTCAACATCATTTCGGCCGCCCAGCGTGATAACGGAGATCACTGGTCACCTCAGCTCGATCAGCCTCTCTCCCGCCGTCAGCAATAACTCGACCCGGCCCCAGCGTCCGTCAAGCCATGCTGCCAGCGCAGCATTGGTGGCATTGCCGCATCGCAGCCAGACGAGCCCGAACCGATCAGGCAGACGAAGGATCAGGAATCCTCGTCCTTAGTCACAAGAAACCAGCCCGCAGCTTCGCCATGAGCGGCTATGTCCCGGTCGCTGGCCGCGAGGAGCCCAATCGAAGCCACATGCTCCGCGACATGGCCACGCGTTTCGAGCCAGCGGCACAGAGCCGGCGGCAGTTGGGCATCGATGAGGAACTTCATTCGGCCGCGAGGACGATCGGATGATCCGCGGCATGGGCCACGAAGGCGAGCGCCACGCACGTCGTCGAGTGACAAATAGGGAAAGTCAGCCAGGATATCGTCCTGGCTGGCTCCGGCCGCAAGCATTTCGAGCAGATCGCTCACCCGCATGCGCGTACCCGCGATCGTCGGCCTGCCGCCGCAGACGGCGGGATCGACGGCGATGCGGGGAAAGCCGTTGAGCGTCATCAGTTCAATGTGCGCGTCGTCGGCTCGAGGGTCAAGGCGGACTCCAACCTCAATCCAAGGCTTACCAGAGAGAATCGTTCGATCCGATCGGAACGGGAGTTGCGCATCGCAAGAGCAGCCGCCACCGCATGCGGCAAAGAGCGCCGCCTCCGCGAAATTCCATAGCGCCACCCCCTTCCCAAAGCCGTCGGGCGGGCCTATATAGCCGCCTCCACTACATCGGCAGAAGCTCGGCGCGTGAGCGCGGGTGCCGCCCTTGGGTCTCCGGGACACGGTCCGTATAGCGAACGGATCGCGACGAATTGGGGAGCTTTTCAAGGGTTCCAGAACGCTGGCAGTGCGGTTCCGAACAGCCCGGACCCGCACTTTTTGTCGTGGCGCGCTCCACGAATCGGGGCTGTGGTTCCGCTGCAACGCGGTGAAAAATTTGACGCGAGGGAAAAACTCCATGGCCACCCAGGCAGTTCCGACGACCGCCAAGAAGCGCATCCGCAAGGTCTTCGGCAACATCCACGAAGTCGTCCAGATGCCGAACCTGATCGAGGTTCAGCGCGAATCCTACGAGCATTTCCTGCGCTCCCGGCCCGCCGACAATTATGTCTCGGGGCTGGAGAAGACGCTGCGCTCGGTCTTCCCGATCCGCGATTTCGCCGGCACCGCCGAGCTGGACTTCGTCAATTACGAGCTGGAAGATCCCAAATACGACACCGACGAGTGCCGCCAGCGCGGCATGACCTATGCGGCGCCGATGCGCGTCACGCTGCGCCTGATCGTGTTCGAGGTCGATCCCGACACCGACACCCGCTCGGTCCTCGATATCAAGGAGCAGGACGTCTACATGGGCGACATGCCGCTCATGACCGAGAACGGCACCTTCCTGATCAACGGCACCGAACGCGTGATCGTCTCGCAGATGCACCGCTCGCCGGGCGTGCTGTTCGACCATGACCGCGGCAAGACCCATGCCTCGGGCAAATATCTCTTCGCGGCGCGGGTTATCCCATATCGCGGCTCGTGGCTCGATTTCGAGTTCGACGCCAAGGACATCGTCAATGTCCGCATCGACCGCAAGCGCAAGCTGCCGGTCACGAGCCTGCTCTACGCGCTCGGCCTGAACGGCGAGGACATCGTCAACTATTTCTACAAGACGCAGACCTTCGTCCGCGGCGAAAATGGCTGGAAGGTTCCCTTCGTCGCCGAGAACTGGCGCGGCCAGAAGCCGGCGTTCGACGTCGTCAACGCCAACACCGGCGAGGTCGTCTTCCCGGCGGGTTCGAAGATCAGCCCCCGCGCCGCGAACAAGGCCGGCAAGGACGGTCTCGAGACGCTGCTTATCCCGACCGACCAGATCTATGGCCGCTATTCGGCGCTCGACCTGATCGACGAGTCGACCGGCCGCATCTATATCGAGGCCGGCGACGAGGTGACGCCCGAGAATCTCGAGGCGCTCGACAAGGCGGGCTTCGACCATGTCGACCTGCTCGACATCGACCATGTCTCGACCGGGCCGTGGATCCGCAACACGCTGAAGGCCGACAAGGTCGAGGATCGCGATCATGCGCTGAGCGAGATCTATCGCGTCATGCGCCCCGGCGAGCCCCCGACCAAGGAAACCGCCGAGGCGCTGTTCGGCGGCCTCTTCTTCGATCCCGAGCGCTACGACCTGTCGGCCGTCGGCCGGGTCAAGCTCAACATGCGGCTCGAGCTCGACGCCGATGATTCGATCACCACACTTCGCGCCGAGGACATATTGGCGGTGGTGAAGACGCTGGTCGACCTGAAGGACGGCAAGGGCGAGATCGACGACATCGACAATCTCGGCAACCGCCGCGTCCGTTCGGTCGGCGAGCTGCTCGAAAACCAGTATCGCGTCGGCCTGCTCCGCATGGAGCGCGCGGTGAAGGAGCGGATGTCGTCGGTCGACGTATCGACCGCGATGCCGAACGACCTGATCAACGCCAAGCCGGCGGTCGCGGCCGTTCGCGAGTTCTTCGGCTCGTCGCAGCTCTCGCAGTTCATGGATCAGACCAACCCGCTGTCCGAAGTCACCCACAAGCGCCGCGTCTCGGCGCTCGGGCCGGGCGGCCTGACCCGCGAGCGCGCGGGTTTCGAGGTCCGCGACGTCCATCCGACCCATTATGGCCGGATCTGCCCGATCGAAACGCCCGAAGGTCCGAACATCGGCCTGATCAACTCGCTCGCGAGCTTCAGCCGGGTGAACAAATATGGCTTCATCGAGACGCCCTACCGGAAGATCGTCGACGGCAAGGTGACCGACGAGGTGGTCTATCTGTCAGCGATGGAAGAGGCCAAGCACACGATCGCGCAGGCCAATGCCGAGCTCGACTCGAGCGGCGGCTTCGTCGAGGAACTGATATCGGCCCGCGAGGCCGGCGAGTTCCTGATGGCTCCGCGCGATCATGTCACATTGATGGACGTGAGCCCGAAGCAGCTCGTCTCGGTCGCGGCCTCGCTGATCCCCTTCCTCGAGAATGACGACGCCAACCGCGCGCTGATGGGATCGAACATGCAGCGCCAGGCGGTGCCGCTCATCCGGGCCGAGGCTCCGTTCGTCGGTACCGGCATGGAGGAGACCGTGGCCCGCGATTCGGGCGCCGCGATCGCGGCCCGGCGCTCGGGCATCGTCGACCAGGTCGATGCGACCCGCATCGTCATCCGCGCATCGGGCGACGTCGACGCCGGCAAGTCGGGTGTCGACATCTACACGCTGATGAAGTTCCAGCGCTCGAACCAGTCGACCTGCATCAACCAGCGTCCGCTGGTGAAGGTGGGTGACATCGTCAACGGCGGCGACATCATCGCCGACGGTCCGTCGACCGAGTTCGGCGAACTGGCGCTCGGCCGGAATGTCCTCGTCGCGTTCATGCCGTGGAACGGCTACAACTATGAGGACTCGATCCTGATCTCCGAACGGATCGTGAAGGACGACGTCTTCACCTCGATCCACATCGACGAGTTCGAGGTGATGGCGCGGGACACCAAGCTCGGGCCGGAGGACATCACCCGCGACATCCCGAATGTCGGCGAGGAGGCGTTGCGCAGCCTCGACGAGGCGGGCATCGTCTATGTCGGCGCGGAAGTGGAGCCGGGCGACATATTGTGCGGCAAGATCACGCCGAAGGGCGAAAGCCCGATGACGCCGGAGGAGAAGCTGCTCCGCGCGATCTTCGGCGAAAAGGCGTCCGACGTTCGTGATACCTCGCTGCGCCTGCCGCCGGGCGTGTCGGGTACCGTCGTCGATGTGCGCGTGTTCAACCGCCACGGCATCGACAAGGACGAGCGCGCGATGGCGATCGAGCGCGAGGAAATCGACCGGCTCACCAAGGACCGCGAGGACGAGCGCGCCATCCTGAACCGCGCCAACTATGCGCGCCTGAAGGAAATGCTGCTCGGCCAGGTCGCGACGGCCGCGCCGAAGGGCTTGAAGAAGGGCTCCACGATCACCGAGGAGCTGCTGAACGAGGTCGAGAAGCGCGAATGGTGGAAGTTCGCGGTGCAGGACGACGCCCGCCAGGCGGACCTCGAAGCGGTCAAGGCGCAATATGACGAGGCCGTCAGCCTGATCGTGAAGAAGTTCGAGGACCGGGTCGAGAAGCTGCAGCGCGGCGACGAACTGCCGCCGGGCGTGCTCAAGATGGTCAAGGTGTTCGTCGCGGTGAAGCGCAAGCTGCAGCCGGGCGACAAGATGGCCGGCCGTCACGGCAACAAGGGCGTGATCAGCCGCATCCTGCCGCAAGAGGACATGCCGTTCCTCGAGGACGGTACCCCCGTCGATATCGTCCTCAATCCGCTCGGCGTGCCGTCGCGCATGAATGTCGGCCAGATCTTCGAGACCCATCTGGGCTGGGCCGCGCGCGGCCTGGGCCAGCAGGTGACCGAGGCGCTGGAAGCCTGGCGCGAGGCCAATCCCGACCCGGTCACCGGCGCTGCTCCGACGGCGGTCGTCGACCGGCTGAAGGAGGTCTATGGCGAGCAATATCATGCCGAGATCGAGGCGCTTTCGAGCGAGCAGGTCGTCGAGATGGCCAAGGTGCTGAAGAACGGCGTGCCGATGGCGACGCCGGTGTTCGACGGCGCCCGCGAGCCCGACGTCGCAGCAATGCTCAAAAAGGCCGGGCTCGACGAGAGCGGGCAGGTCGAGCTTTACGACGGCCGCACCGGCGACCAGTTCGACCGCAAGGTGACCGTGGGCTATATCTATATGCTGAAGCTCCACCATCTCGTCGACGACAAGATCCATGCGCGTTCGATCGGGCCGTACAGCCTCGTCACCCAGCAACCACTGGGCGGCAAGGCGCAGTTCGGGGGCCAGCGCTTCGGCGAAATGGAGGTCTGGGCGCTACAGGCCTATGGCGCCGCCTACACGCTGCAGGAGATGCTGACGGTGAAGTCCGACGACGTTGTCGGCCGCACCAAGGTCTACGAAGCGATCGTCAAGGGCGACGATACCTTCGAGGCCGGCATCCCCGAGAGCTTCAACGTGCTCGTCAAGGAGATGCGGTCGCTCGGGCTCAACGTCGAACTGTCCTCGATCGAGGAAGCAAGCGACGAGGACGGCCTGGCCGCGGCCGCGGAGTGAAGGACCGAGCGCTGCCTCCCCGGGCAGCGCTCTTCCCTCCGCCCAAGAGATCGACCCTTCAGAGGGACTGAAAAATGAACGAACTGACCAACTTCGCCAATCCGGTCGCCAAGCCGGAGACTTTCGACCAGATCCAGATCGGCATCGCCAGCCCGGAGCGCATCCGCAGCTGGTCCTTCGGCGAGATCAAGAAGCCCGAGACGATCAACTACCGCACGTTCAAGCCTGAGCGCGACGGCCTGTTCTGCGCGCGCATCTTCGGTCCGATCAAGGATTATGAGTGCCTGTGCGGCAAGTATAAGCGCATGAAGTACAAGGGCATCGTCTGCGAGAAGTGCGGCGTCGAGGTAACGGTCTCGAAGGTCCGCCGCGAGCGGATGGGCCATATCGAGCTCGCAGCCCCGGTCGCGCACATCTGGTTCCTGAAGTCGCTGCCGTCGCGGATCGGCCTGCTGCTCGACATGCAGCTCAAGCAGCTCGAGCGCGTGCTTTATTTCGAATCCTACATCGTCATCGAGCCGGGCCTGACCTCGCTGGAGAAATATCAGCTCCTCACCGAGGACGAGTTGCTCGACGCGCAGGACGAATATGGCGAGGACGCCTTTTCGGCCGGGATCGGCGCCGAGGCGGTCCGCCGCATGCTCGAGGAGCTCGATCTCGAAGGCGAGAAGGAAGATCTGCTCAAGGAGCTGAGCGAGACCAAGTCCGAGCTCAAGCCCAAGAAGATCATCAAGCGGCTCAAGGTCGTCGAGAGCTTCCTCGAATCGGGCAACCGGCCCGAATGGATGATCCTCGAGGTCATCCCGGTCATCCCGCCGGATCTGCGCCCGCTGGTCCCGCTCGACGGCGGCCGTTTCGCGACGTCGGACCTCAACGATCTCTATCGCCGCGTGATCAACCGCAACAACCGCCTCAAGCGGCTGATGGAGCTGCGCGCGCCCGACATCATTGTCCGCAACGAAAAGCGCATGCTGCAGGAATCGGTCGACGCGCTGTTCGATAATGGCCGGCGCGGCCGGACGATCACCGGCGCCAACAAGCGCCCGCTGAAGTCGCTGTCCGACATGCTCAAGGGCAAGCAGGGCCGTTTCCGCCAGAACCTGCTCGGCAAGCGTGTCGACTATTCGGGCCGTTCGGTGATCGTGACCGGCCCCGAACTCAAGCTGCACCAGTGCGGCCTGCCGAAGAAGATGGCGCTCGAACTGTTCAAGCCGTTCATCTACGCGCGGCTCGACGCGAAGGGCCTGTCGATGACGCTGAAGCAGGCCAAGAAGTGGGTCGAGAAGGAGCGCAAGGAGGTCTGGGACATCCTCGACGAGGTGATCCGCGAGCATCCGGTGCTGCTGAACCGCGCACCGACGCTCCACCGCCTCGGCATCCAGGCGTTCGAGCCGGTGCTGATCGAAGGCAAGGCGATCCAGCTCCACCCGCTGGTGTGCTCGGCCTTCAACGCGGACTTCGACGGCGATCAGATGGCGGTGCACGTCCCACTGTCGCTCGAAGCACAGCTTGAAGCGCGCGTGCTGATGATGTCGACCAACAACATCCTCTCGCCGGCCAATGGCAAACCGATCATCGTGCCTTCGCAGGACATGGTGCTGGGCCTCTATTATCTGTCGATGATGAAGGAAGGCGAACCGGGCGAAGGATCGCTGATCTCCGACATGCAGGAGGTCCACCAGGCGCTCGCCGCCAAGGCGGTGACCCTCCACACCAAGATCACCAGCCGCGTTCCGCAGACCGACGAGAATGGCAACCAATATATGAAGCGCGTCGAAACGACGCCGGGCCGCATGCTGCTCGGCGAGACGCTGCCGAAGAGCCACAAGGTGCCGTTCGAGACGGTCAATCGCCTGCTGACCAAGAAGGAGATCGGCGACGTCATCGACATCGTCTATCGCCACACCGGCCAGAAGGAGACGGTGCTGTTCGCCGACGCGATCATGGCGCTGGGCTTCCGGCACGCCTTCCAGGCGGGCATTTCGTTCGGCAAGGACGACATGATCATCCCCGACGCGAAGGAGCCGCTGGTCGAGGAGACCCGCGCCCTGGTGAAGGATTTCGAGCAGCAATATCAGGACGGCCTGATCACCCAGCAGGAGAAGTACAACAAGGTGATCGACGCCTGGTCGCGCTGCGGCGACCGCGTGGCGGCCGAGATGATGAAGGAGATCTCGGCGGTCAAGAAGGGCGAGGACGGCCGCGAGAAGCCGATCAACGCGATCTACATGATGGCCCATTCGGGCGCTCGCGGCTCGGCTGCGCAGATCAAGCAGCTCGCCGGCATGCGCGGCCTGATGGCCAAGCCGTCGGGTGAGATCATCGAGACGCCGATCATCTCGAACTTCAAGGAAGGCCTGACCGTCCTTGAATATTTCAACTCGACCCATGGTGCGCGCAAGGGTCTTGCCGACACCGCGCTCAAGACGGCGAATTCGGGCTACCTGACCCGCCGTCTCGTCGACGTGTCGCAGGACTGCGTCATCGTCGAGCTCGATTGCGGCACCGAGCGCGCGCTCGACATGAAGGCGATCGTCCAAGGCGGCGCGACCATCGCCTCGCTCGGCGAACGCATTCTGGGCCGCACGACGGCGGAGGACATCGTCGATTCGAAGAACAACGAGGTCCTCATCGCCGAGGGCACGCTGCTCGACGAGCCGATGGTCGCAGCGATCGAAGCGATCGGCGTCCAGGGCGTCAAGATCCGCAGCCCGCTGGTCTGCGAATCGAAGGGTGGCGTCTGCGCGGCCTGCTACGGCCGCGACCTTGCCCGCGGTACCCCGGTCAATATCGGCGAAGCGGTCGGCGTCATCGCGGCGCAATCGATCGGCGAGCCCGGCACCCAGCTGACGATGCGGACCTTCCACATCGGCGGTGCGGCACAGCTCAACGAACAGTCGAACCTCGAGTCCGTCGCAGACGGCAAGATCGAGTATCGCGAACTGCGCACGATCATCGATCCGCGCGGCCGCAACGTCTTGCTCAGCCGTAGCGGCGAAGTCGCCGTGATCGATGCGGAAGGGCGCGAGCGTGCCTCGCATCGCCTGCCCTATGGCGCCCATCTGCTACTCGGCGATGGCGCCAGCGTGTCGAAGGGCGATCGCATTGCCGAGTGGGACCCGTTCACCATGCCGGTGATCACCGAGACCGGCGGCGTCGTGAAATATCAGGACCTGATCGACAACCAGACCCTGACCGAGCAGACCGACGAAGCGACCGGCATCAGCCAGAAGGTCGTCATCGAATATCGCGCGACCAGCCGGAAAGAGGATCTGCGTCCGCGGCTGACCTTGCTCGACGACGCTTCGGGCGAGACCGCGCGCTATATGCTGGCGCCGGGCGCGATGCTCTCGGTCGAGGACGGCCAGACGGTGAAGGCCGGCGAGGTTCTCGCCCGCGTCAGCCGCGAGTCCGCCAAGACCCGCGACATCACCGGCGGTCTGCCGCGCGTTGCCGAGCTGTTCGAGGCGCGCAAGCCCAAGGAGAATGCGATCATCGCCAAGGTCTCCGGCCGGGTCGAATTCGGCAAGGACTACAAGGCCAAGCGCAAGATCATCATCCGTCCGGACGATGGCGGCGATGCGGTCGAATATCTGGTGCCGAAATCGAAGGTCATCGACGTGCAGGAAGGCGATTACGTCAAGCGCGGCGACAATCTGATCGGCGGCTCGCCCGATCCGCACGATATTCTTGAGGTGCTCGGCATCGAGCCGCTCGCCGAATATCTCGTGTCGGAGATCCAGGAGGTCTATCGACTGCAGGGTGTGAAGATCAACGACAAGCACATCGAGACGATCGTCCGCCAGATGCTGCAGAAGGTCGAGATCACCGCCAGCGGCGACACGACCCTGCTGCCGGGCGAACAGCTCGACCGCGAGGAGATGGATGAGATCAACGCGAAGGCGGCGGCCGAGGGCCGTGAGATCGCGCAGGGCAAGCCCGTCCTGCTCGGCATCACCAAGGCCTCGCTGCAGACCCGCTCGTTCATCTCGGCCGCCTCGTTCCAGGAGACGACCCGCGTGCTGA
>Ga0207641_10000859_pt1 | contig 32118 bp, 33 predicted proteins | sample KBSSwiS62_FD_184306 | JGI IMG/M metagenome (GOLD analysis project Ga0207641, IMG submission 184306) | Switchgrass rhizosphere microbial communities from Kellogg Biological Station, Michigan, USA - KBS Switchgrass S6-2 (SPAdes) (version 2) | ecosystem: Host-associated > Plants > Roots >... | reverse complement strand
GCGGGATCATCTCCACCTGGGACCCGTGGACCGAGCGGCTGGAGATCGTGATCTCCGGGCAGGGCGTGCACGAGCCGCGTGCCTTCTACGCCCGGATGCTGGACATCCCGGAGGACCGGATCCACGTCGTCATGGGGGACGTCGGGGGCGGGTTCGGGCAGAAGATCTTCCCGACGCGCGAGCACCACGCCGTGGTGATCGCCTCGCGGATCATCGGCGAGCGGCCGGTGAAGTGGATCGAGGACCGCGCGGAGAACCTCATCGCGGGCGGGCACGCGCGCGAGGAGTCGATCGAGATCGACGTCGCCGTCGACGAGGAGGGGACCCTGCTGGCGGGCAGGGTGAACCACCTCGAGGACGTGGGTGCGTGGCCCGCGGGCGGCAACGGGCAGAACGGCGCCGTGGGCGCTGGGATCTTCCCCGGCCCGTACCGGTGGGGCGGCCCCGGCTCGGTCTCCTACGCGGGCAAGGCGGTCTTCACCAACACCACGGGCCAGTGCGCGTACCGCGGGCCCTGGATGATGGAGACCGTCGGGCGCGAGCAGATGGTGGACGTCGTCGCGGCGAAGCTGGGCATCGACCCGCTGGAGTTCCGGCGGCGCAACGTGATCCAGCGTTCCGAGCTGCCGTTCACCTCGCCGACCACCCTCGTCTACGACGCGATCAGCCCGGCCGAGACGCTGGAGCAGGCCGCCGAGCTGATCGGGTACGAGGCGTTCCGCGCCGAGCAGGCGGCGGCGCGCGCCGAGGGCAGGCTGATCGGCATCGGGCTGTCGCTGTACGTGGAGCCGCAGTTCGGGTTCGGCGCGCTCGGCACCGAGGCCGCGACCCTGCGCATCGAACCCACCGGCAAGGTCAACGTCTACATGTCGACGGGCAGCCACGGACAGAGCGTCGAGACCACGATGGCGCAGATCGTGGCGGACAACCTCGGCGTCGCGATCGACGACGTCACGATCCTGCAGGGGGACACCGCGTCCTCGCCGTACGGCGCGGGCACCGGCGGCAGCCGGAACGCGGCGATCGCGGGCGGCGCCGCCCACGCCGTGGCGGACGCCATGCGGGAGAAGGTGGTCGCCATCGCCGCGCACCTGCTCGAGGCCTCGGTGGACGACGTCGAGCTCGCCGGCAGCGTCGCGTCGGTGAAGGGCGCGCCCGGCACGCGCACGGTGTCGCTGGCCGAGATCGCGGGCACCGCGTACCTGAACACGGACGCGCTGCCGCCCGGTCTGGAGAGCGGGCTCGAGGTCTCCAAGCGCTACAAGGCGCCGGCCTTCATGTTCTCCAACGCCTGCCACGCCGTGACGGTCGAGGTGGACCGGGAGACCGGCGAGGTCCGGATCCTGCGCTATGTGGTCTCCGAGGACTGCGGGCCGATGGTGAACCCCAACGTCGTGGAGGGGCAGATCGCGGGCGGTGTCGCCCAAGGGGTCGGCGGGGTGTTCTACGAGCACATGATCTACGACGAGGACGGCAACCCCACCACCACGACCTTCATGGACTACCTCGTCCCCACGGCGGCGGAGATCCCGGACCTCGAGTACGGCCACGTCGTCACCCCGTCGCCCACCCCGGGCGGCTACAAGGGCATGGGGGAGGGCGGCGCCATCGCCTCCCCACCCGCCCTGCTCAACGCGGTGCGGGACGCACTGGCGCCGCTGGGCGTCGAGCTGACCGACCAGGCCCTCTCCCCGGACCACGTGCTCGCGCTGATCGAGCGTGCCTCCGGCTGATCCGGACCGGGCGAGCGCCTCCGGGCGACTCGATGCCCGGCCCGCCCTGGATGCCCGCGTCGAGGAACAGCGCGTCGACTACCCGTGCGCAGAGTAGAACCGGTCAGCTGGAGCGGACGCCGGGGGCGACGAGAGTCCCACCGACGACGACGGGTCCTACTCGATGAGGCGCAGCGCGCGCTCGGGGCAGGAGGCGACGCCGGCGCGGGCGAGCTCCTCCTGGCCCGGGGGCACGTCCGAGCTGTCCGGCAGGGCGCTGTAGCCCTCCTCGTCGAGCGGGAAGAGGTCCTCGTCGACGGCCGCGCAGAGGGCGTGGCCCTGGCACTGCGAGCGGTCGATCTCGATCTTCACGGGTCGTTCCTCCGGTGGCGGGAGTGGTGGGGCGTCAGGACGCGGAGCCGTTCCACACGCCGTGGTCGGCGGGCGGGCGGCCCTCTAGGAACTCCTTCGACGGGGGCACCCACGGGGAGCCCTGCGACAGCTCGACGGCGTTGCCGTCCGGGTCGCGGACGAAGGCGAACCCGCACTCCGGGTCACCGGACCGGCGCGGGCGGAACGTCGAGTAGGGGGTCATGATCTCGTACCCCGCCGCGGCGCACTCGTCCACCAGCTCCGGCACGTTCAGGGCGTGGATCGTGATGTAGCGGAAGCCGATGGACCGCTCCCGCGGGTTCTGGGTGGCGGGCGGGGTGTCGTCCTTGAGGAGCTTGAGGTTGGAGTTGCCGAGGCGCAGGCCCCAGATGTGGACGCCGGGGCCGAAGATCTCGCCGAAGGGGGTGAGACCGAGGGTGTCACGGTAGAACTTCAGTGACGCCTCGATGTCCCGGACGTGCAGGCCGTACTCGATCGAGTACACGGCCATCGTGTCGAGCTCGATGGGCATCATCGCCTCCATATCCGCGCAGGGGAATCAGCGGTTGCTTATGCAAACTCGTGTTCGCTATCCTGCCGGGTGCCGGCGAGGTGGTCAAGGACCACGCGGAGGTGGTCGCCGAGCCGGACTCGACGGTGAGCAGGAGACGCCCATGGACATCCCATCCCGGCTGCGGGAGCAGAGCCTCGCCCTCTGCGGCCTGCAGGAAGACGTCGCGTGGGTGCGGTTGAACCGCATCAACGCCTCCCACCTGGTCGACGTCGCGCTGGCGGACGAGCTGCGCGCCGTGTGGTCCTGGCTGAGTGGGCAGAGCGGCGTGCCGACCGTCGTGGTCACCGGCGTCGGGCCGGAGATCTTCACCCTGGGTCAGGAGCCCGACCTGCGTGGACAGGACTTGGCGTTCACGCCGCGCCGCCACGGCGTCCGGCAGCGCATCGTCGCCGCGGTCAACGGGGGCGTGGCCCGGGAGGGCTTCGGCCTGCTCGCCGAGGCCGACGTGGTGATCGCCGCCCGCAACGCCCGCTTCTCCACCCCCACGCTGCCCGAGGGGACCGTGCCCACCGGCGACACCGCGTGGCTGTCGGCCATCGACTGGTCGAAGCCGGTGGACGCGCAGGCGGCCAAGGCGGCCGGGCTGGTGCACGAGATCGTGGACCTCGCCTCCCTCAAGGAGGTCGCTCGGGCGGCCTCGGCCGCGCACGCCGTCTGAGTCGGCGCTCCCACGACCTTTGACAGGAGCGCGACGACGACCATAACCTCTCTCCAACCGCTTGGTCGACAATGCGAACACCGACTCCGCAGAGCGGCACGTACTCGATGACGAGGAGGATGCGGTGGCCCGTCCCGCGAAGGGAGCGAACTCCGTCTTGGTGGCGCGGTTCGTCGAGCCGCTGCGCCAGGTCGTCGAGAAGGTCGAGCGCATCGAGCCCGGGGATGCCCCGCTCCGCTACCACTGCGTGCCCACGAGGGCGCTGCCCGCGCGGCTCGTGGCCCGCTGATGGCCGGCCCGAACCGCCCGAACCGCTCCGCCCGGCTCGACGGGCCCGCCGCGGGCATGGTCCTGCGCAGCTGGCTGCGCGCCGAGGGCTTCGGCGAGTCCGCCGGGGCGCGCCCGGTGATCGGGATCGCGAACAGCTGGAGCGAGCTCAACCCGTGCAACGCGGGCCTGCGGGACGTCGCCGAGGCGGTCAAGCGCGGTGTGCTCCGGGCGGGCGGGCTCCCGCTGGAGTTCCCGACGACGAGCCTCGGCGAGAACTTCCTGACGCCCACCGCCATGCTGCTGCGCAACCTCATGGCCATGGACGTCGAGGAGATGATCACCCGCAGCCCGCTCGACGGCGTGGTGCTGCTCGGCGGCTGCGACAAGACGATCCCGGCCCAGCTGATGGGGGCGGCCAGCGCGGACGTGCCCGCGCTCGTCGTGCCCTCGGGGCCGCGGCTGGAGAGTAGGTTCCGCGGCACGCCGCTGGTCACGGACGACTTCTGGGACCTGCAGGCCGAACGGGTCGCCGGGCGGCTGCCCGCGTGCGAGTGGGCCGCGCTGGAGACCTGCCTCAACATCTCGCCGGGGACGTGCAACGTCATGGGCACGGCGAGCACCATGGCCGTGGCGGCCGAGGCACTCGGCATGTCCCTGCCCGGCGCCGCGCTGATCCCCGCGGTCGACGGCCGTCGGATGCAGATCGCGGAGGCCACCGGCGCCGCCGCGGTCGCCGCCGTCGAGGCGGACCTGCGGCCCAGCCGGGTGCTCACGGCCGGCGCCGTCGACAACGCGCTGCGCGCGGTGCTCGCCGTCGCGGGCTCCACGAACGCCGTGATCCACCTGACGGCGATCGCCGGTCGGCTGGGCCTGCGGCTCACCCTGGACCACGTCGCCGAGATCGCCGCGTCCACGCCGGTGCTGGTCGGCGTCCGCCCGTCGGGGCCGCGTCTGCTCAGTGAGCTGGAGGAGGCGGGCGGGGTGCAGACCCTGCTGCGCGCGCTCGGGCCGTTGCTGGACCACGAGGCGCTGACCGTCACCGGCCGCACGCTGGGGGAGGAGCTGGAGCACGCGCCCGAACCCGACGGTCAGATCGTCCGCCCGCGCGCGCGTCCGTTCCGGGCGGACGGCGGGCTCACCGTGCTGCGCGGAAGCCTCGCCCCCCGTGGCGCCTTGATCAAGAGCTCCGCCGCCGATCCGCGGCTCTGGTCGCACACCGGCCCCGCGCTGGTGTTCGACGGACGGGAGGACCTGCTGGCCCGCATCCACGACCCGGACCTGCCGGTCACCCCGGACACGGTGCTCGTGCTGCGCGGCGTGGGCCCGGTCGGCGGCCCCGGCATGCCGGAGGCCGGTGGTTTCCCGGTGCCGGACAAGCTCTTCCGCTCCGGCGTCACCGACCTGGTCCGGATCTCCGACGCCCGGATGAGCGGGACCCAGGCCGGCGCGGTCGTCCTGCACGTCACGCCGGAGGCGGCCGTCGGCGGCCCGCTGCGGCTGGTGCGAGACGGCGACCCGGTCCGCCTCGACGTCGAGAGCGGCGTGCTGGACCTGCTCGTCGACCCCGCGGAGCTGGACCGCCGCGCCGCCGCGCCCGTGCCCGCCCCGCCGGTCCGGCGCGGCTACGAGGCCCTTTACGTGCAGCACGTGCTCCAGGCGGACGAGGGCTGCGACTTCGACTTCCTGCGCGCGCAGGTCCCCGACGAGAAGGAGGGCCCCTCATGGCCGCACCCACCACGATCCGCTCCGGTCTCAACCACATCGGGCTGACCGTCACCGACCTCGACGCCTCCGTCGCGTTCTACGTCGACGTCGTCGGCATGACGTTCCTCCATCGCGGCTACCAGACCGGCGGCGAGTGGTTCGACACCCTGACCCACAACTCCGGCGCCGTGATCGACGCCGCGAACGTCGGCTACGAGGGCTTCCGGCTGCAGCTCGTGAAGTACCTCGAGGGCGCGGGCGGCGCGGCCGAGACGGGGCACAACCGGATCGGCAACCTGCACCTGTGCATCGACGTGCCCGACGTCGAGGCCAAGCACGCCGAGATCACGGCCTCGGGCCGGTGGAACCCGACTCCGATCGTGACGATCGCGCAGACTCCGCACCGCAGCTTCTACGTCGAGGACCCGGACGGTGTCCCGGTGGAGTTCCTGCAGCGCGGGGACGCCTGATGCCGGACGACATCCTGGTCTCGGCCGCGGCCCACGCGGAGTTCGGGGACCTGCTCGCGGCCGCCGCGCCGGCGGCCCGGTTCCTGGTCGCGACCGCGGAGGGGGTCGCGGACGTCAAGGGCGAGCCGGTGCCCGAGCCCGCCCCGACCGTCGCGTGGCTGTCCAGCGACCTGTTCGCGGGAGGCGCCGGGGTGCGGTGGTTCGCGCCGCTCGTCGCGGGCTCGCCGGTGCTGCGCTGGGTGCACAGCTCCACCGCCGGGCTGGACTCGCCGCTGTTCGGCAGGCTCGCCGCGCGGGGGGTGCGGGTCACGGCCGCGCACATCTACGCCGCGCCGGTCTCGGAGTTCGTGCTGCGCGCCGTGCTGGACGAGTTCCAGTCCGCGGCGGGCTGGCGGGCCGCGCAGGCCGAGCGGGCCTGGCGCCCGCACGAGTTCCGCGAGGTCGCCGGGTCGCGGTGGACCGTCGTCGGGCTGGGGGACATCGGGTCCGCCGTCGCGCGGGCGGCGAGCGCGCTGGGCGCCGAGGTCACGGGGGTGGCCCGGACCCGCCGAGCCGACCCGGCGGTCGCGTTCGCCCCCGCGGACGAGCTGCTCGGGCTGCTCCCGGACTCCGACGTCGTCGTGCTCGCCCGCAGCGCCGAGCCGGACGCCCCGCCGCTGGTCGACGCCGCCTTCCTGGCCGCCATGGCGCCGGGATCGGTGCTGGTCAACGTCGCGCGCGGCAGCCTGGTGGACGAGACCGCCCTGGTCGCCGCCCTCGACGCGGGCGCGCCCGGCCGGGCCGTGCTCGACGTGACGGCGACCGAGCCGCTGCCCGCCGACAGCCCACTGTGGGCCCATCCCGGGGTCGTGCTGACCCCGCACACGTCCGGCCAAGGACACGGCCGGTACCGACGCGGCGCCGAGGTGTTCGCCTCGATGCTGGCGTCGACACAGTGAGACGACCTGAGGAGTACTCCATGACCGACATCCGCACCGCGATCGTGACCGGGGCCGCCCGGGGCATCGGGGCGGCCACCGCGCAGCGCCTCGCCGCCGACGGCCTGGCCGTCGCCGTCCTCGACCTCGAGGAGCAGGCGACCAAGCAGGTCGTCGAGGCGATCGAGGCCGCGGGCGGGAGGGCTGTCGGTGTCGGCGCGGACGTCTCCGACCCGGCCGCGGTGGACGCCGCCGTCGCGAAGGTGGCGGACACCCTGGGCGCGCCGACCGTGCTGGTCAACAACGCCGGGATCACCCGGGACGCACTGCTGTTCAAGATGTCCGAGCAGGACTGGGACTCGGTGATCGGCGTGCACCTGCGCGGGGCGTTCCTGATGACCCGCGCGGTGCAGAAGCACCAGGTCGCGGCCAAGTGGGGGCGCGTGGTCAACCTGTCGTCGACCTCGGCGCTGGGCAACCGCGGCCAGCTCAACTACTCCACGGCGAAGGCGGGCCTGCAGGGCTTCACCAAGACCGCGGCGATCGAGCTGGGCAAGTTCGGCGTCACCGTCAACTGCATCGCGCCCGGCTTCATCCAGACCGAGATGACCAAGGCCACCGCCGAGCGCATCGGGCAGGACTGGGAGGAGTTCGTGGCGGGCCGCGTCGCGAACATCCCGGTCGGGCGCGGCGGGCTGCCGGAGGACATCGCCAACGCCGTGTCCTTCTTCGTCGACGAGCGCTCCGGTTTCGTGTCCGGCCAGGTGCTGTACCTCGCGGGCGGCCCGAAGGCCTGACGTGGAGGTCGGGGTCGGCGTCAACTCCTTCCGCAAGTCGACGGCGGAGTGGATCGCGAACCTGCACGCCGCGGACGGGCTCGGCTACGGCGTGATCGGCATGGGGGACTCCCAGTCGATCCACCGCGAGGTGTACGCCGATCTCGCCGTGGCCGCACGCGAGACCCGGCGGGCTCGGCTGGCCCCGATGGTCACGAACCCGGTCACCCGGCATCCCACGGTCACGGCGAGCGCCATCGCCACTGTGGACGAGCTGTCGGGCGGCCGGGCCGTGCTCGGGTTCGGCCGGGGCAACAACGCCGTCAAGAACGTCGGCGAGCCGCGCGCGAGCACCGCGCTGCTCCGCGAGTACCTCGGGGCGCTGCGGCCGCTGCTGCGCGGCGAGCACACGGTGTGGCGGGGCAGGGACGTGCACACCGAGTGGGTCCCGCGCGCGGTGCCGGTCCTGTTGTCCGCGTACGGGCCGAAGACGCTGGCCCTGGCCGGGGAGATCGCCGACGGCGTGATCATCTGTGCGGGCGCGCGCCCGGAGATCGTCGCGGACGCGATCGCCGTCACCCGTCGGGCGGCCGAGCGGGCGGGTCGGGACCCGGACGCGCTGCAGTACTGGGCGATGGTCCGCGGTTCGGTGCGGGACGATCCCGCGGAGGCGGCCGCGGACGTGGCGGCCAACGTGGCCAGCGGCGCCCTGATGATCCCGAAGGACCGGCACCTGCCCGAGCGGCTGGTGCCCGCGGTCGACGAGGTCCGCCGCCGCTACGCCTACCGCGAGCACACCCACTGGGGCGGGTCCAACGAGCAGCTCGTGGCCGAGCTGGGGCTCACCGACTACCTGGTGGACCGGCTCGCGGTCGCCGGGACCCCGGACACGTGCCGGGCCAGGGTGGACGCCCTGGCCGAGACCGGCCTGGACGTGCTGTACCTCGCCGGGTCGGTCCGGGACGCGGGCACCGTGGTCCGGCGGTTCGCCACCGAGGTCGCCGCGGCGTACACCCGCCCGGCGAAGGAGGTCCCGCAGTGAACACGATGCCTGCCGACCGCCTCATCTAGGAGGGCCGGTTCGACGCCGTGCTCGGACGTTCGACGTGTTGAGCACCCTCGGGGAGTCGCGCACGGTCGATCACCGTCTGTCACCGCCAACCGATCGGGTGAGAACCGAGTCACGCGCCGAGAGCGGTTTGACATGGTGTCAAGGGGTGCCGATACTCATCTCAACCATCCGGTCGCAGAAATGAACAGCGACGCGTAGCTCGACGACGAGTGGAGGTTTCTCGATGGCTCCGACTGACGCAGTCACCGCCTCGATGCCGTCAGGGACGGCGCTGAGCCCCGACCCCGCTCCCGGTCTCGTGGAGAACGCCCGCGGCTGTCCGCGCGGCGTCCTCTTCGGTAGCCGGGAGCTCGACGAGAACTTCCCCGCCGCGGTCCAGGAGCTGCACGCCGTGTCCCCGGTCTCGGCGGACATGCGGTTCGAGGACACCTACTTCGTCTCCCGTTACGACGACGTCCACGCGATCTTGCAGGACTGGGAGACCTACACCTCGGCGCTCGGCGTCGGTGGCCTGCCGGGTGAGGTGAACCGGCTGATCCCGCTCGAGGTGGACCCGCCGGAGCACACGCAATGGCGCCGGTTGCTCAACCCCTACCTGACCCGCCCGCGCATGCGGCAGCACGCCCCGCAGATCCGGGCGCTGGCCGACGCCCTATTGGACGGGATCATCGGCGCCGGGCCGGTCGACCTGGTTCCGGCATACGCCCAGCCGCTGCCCGCGCAGGTGTTCTTCCAGGAGATCTTCAACCTGCCGGTCGAGCAGGCGGCGGAGTGCCTGGAGTACGTGGAGCAGGCGGTCTTCTCCGAGGACTACCAGGAGAAGGTGGTCGGCTACGGCAAGCTGGCCGGGTTCGTCGGCCCGCTCGCGGCCGCCGCGATGCAGGCCCCGGTGAAGCCGGACGACATCGTCAGCGCGGTGTGCCATGCCGAGATCGACGGGAAGCCGGTCACGATCGAGGACGCCGCGTCGACGCTGATGATGTTGGTCCTCGGCGGGTTGGAGACGACGTCCGCCGTGGTCGGCGGGATCGCGCACCATCTCGGCACCCACCCGGAGCTGCGCGAGGAACTGCGTGGCAATCCGGAGCTGGTGCAGTCCACCGTGGAGGAGTCGCTGCGCATGTTCGGCCCGGCGACCCACCTCCGGCGCACGGTGACCTGCCCGGTCAGCCTGCACGGCAAAGAGCTCAGGGAGGGCGACACGCTCCAGATGAGCTATGTCGCCGCGAACTTCGACGCGGCCCACTTCGACGACCCGAACACCTTCGACCCGAGGCGTTCGCCGAACCGGCACATCGCCTTCGGCGTGGGGGTGCACCGCTGCATCGGTTCCAACCTCGCTCGCCTGGTGATCGAGACCTCGATCCAGGCGATCGTCGACCGGGTCGGGGACTTCGAGATCGAGGGCGAGCCCCGATATCGAGTCTCGCCCACGCGGGCACTGCGAGAGATCACCGCGACGCTGAGCGCGCGCTGACGTCCGCCCCCTGCGGCGGGACGAGCCCCTCTCGTCCCACCCTGTGAGTCCTTACTGCGCGGGCTTCCGCCGCCGGGGCGGGTGCAGGGCGGTCCACAGCGCATCGGTGAGGGCCGCGATCGACTCGTCGCGGCCGAAGGGCTGGCGGCGGACGAGCCAGATGTAGCAGAAGCGCTCGATCTGCAGGGTCACCATGCTCGCCCGCAGCCGAGCGTCCTCGGGATCGAACCCGCCCCAGCGCTCCAGGTGCGCCGCCAGCGTATGCACGCTCTCGTGGATCCAGGCCATGTACTGGTCCGCCATGTCGGGCTCCACGGCCAACGCCTGGTTGAACACGCCGATGACCTTGAGGTTGCGGGACCAGAAGTCGATGATGTCGACCATCCACGGGTGCAGCTGCTCCCACGTCGGGTCGTCGAGTGCGTCGAGCCGCTCGTGCAGCGCCCGGAACTCGACGACGAGCGGGCGCGACACCTCCAGGACGACCTCGAGCTTCGAGCGGAAGTGGAGGTAGAAGTTCGCACGCGTCGTACCGGCGGTCGCCGCGACGTCCTCCACCCGGGCGGTCACGTAACCGTCCCTGTCGAACACCTCGACCGCGGCGGCGAGGATGCGCCGCCGCGTCCGCCACCACTGGGGGGTGCGACCGGCGCCGACCGCGGCGGGATCCGCCTGCGAGGCGGGCCGCTCACCACCGCGGGAGGCAGAGACCACCCGGCAATGCTACGTGCCGTGCCACGCCACGCCCGTCAAGCCATGATCATCGTGTCCCCAGACCGGCGGCAGGCTCGACAGGCCACGCAGGTGGCCGAAGGACAGGTGGCGTGGCCGCTCGTCGTCGCGCTGTCCGTCTCGGTATAACTTGCTGATGCCCCGCCCGGCCCCCGCCGTCCATCGCACGGTGCAGCTGCTGAACTTCCTCGCGGCGCACCCGGGCGAGGGCTTCACGCTGTCCCAGCTCGCCCAGCGGCTGGGGTTCAACAAGACCACGTGCCACACGATGCTCGCGGAGCTGATCGCGGCCCGGTACGTCCTGTTCAACCCGGTGGATCGCAGCCACCGGCTCGGCTCGGCGCTCGTCCCGCTCGGGCACGCCGCCACCGTGGACGCGAACCGCGCGGTGACCGCCGCCGAGGTGCACATGGTGGACCTGCGGGACCGGTTCGGCGTCTCGTGCGTGGCCACCACGATGGTGGGGGAGGACGTCGTCACCCTGGCCCGGCGGGACGCGCGGCTCGCGCCCGCGGGCTCGGTCCGGGTCGGCGACCTGGTGCCCGCGATCCCGCCCGTCGGCCGGGACTTCATGGCGTGGGCCTCCTACCCCGAGATCGAGGAGTGGCTGAGCCGGCTTGGCGAGGTGGACACCCCGGAGCTGCGCGCCCGATATCGGACCCTGCTCGACGGCGTGCGCAGGCGCGGCTACGTGCTCAACCCCAAGACGGCCACCTACACCCGGCTCGGCGAGGTGGCCGAGCGCCTGCACGGCGCCGCCCTGCCCGCGGACGTCGCGCAGGTCATCGACCAGCTGCAGCAGGTCGTGGCGAGCAGCGAGTCGATGATCGCCGCGGAGGGCGGGGTGGAGCCGCGCAGCGCGTCCGCCCCCGTCTTCGGGCCCGCGGGCCGGGTGCTCGTGAGCCTGACCCTGGTCAACTTCCCGCCCGGGCTGGACGGCGCCGGGTTCGAGGCCGCCGTCGCCGCCCTGCTCGCCGCGACCCGGCAGGTGACCGAGGCCGTCGGCGGCGCGGTGCCCAGCGAGTCCCCCGCCGCCGGCTGAGCTCCCATCAGAGTGATCCTTGACACCCCACTGGGGGACTCGTAGCGTCTGCTGTGCGTAATCGCACATAGATGTCCAAAACTGCAAACACAGGAAGGTCCGCCGGTGGACAACGTCGTCGCGGTGAAGGACTGGGACCTGGAGGACGACGCGGAGCTCCGCCGCGACCACTTCACCCGGTTCGACGCGCTCCGCGAGGAGTGCCCGTACTTCTTCAGCACGGCGGGTGAGCAGGGCTTCTGGGTCTTCACCCGGTACGACCAGATCACGAGCATCCTGCAGCGCCCCGAGGAGTACTCGAACCGGGTCGTCTCCGGCTATCTCAAGGTGCGCCCCACGGGGCCGCTGCTGCTCCCCGAACAGCTCGACCCGCCCCACCACCGCCCCTACCGCAAGATCCTCAACCCGCTGCTGTCGCCGCAGCGCGTGGCCGCGATCGAGCCCGAGATCCGGGAGCGCACCCGCGCGATCCTGCACGAGCTCGCGGTGCGGGGCCGCTGCGACGTCATGACCGAGTTCGCGAAGCGCTTCGCGGCGCCGATCGTCCTGGCGCTGCTGGGCTTGGACGAGGCGGACTCGGCGCAGTTCGTCGCGGACACCGAGACCTACTTCCGGCTCACCTCGGCCGAGGACCCGGACGGCGCGCTGCGCTCGGCGGCCGCGGCCCGCCAGCACGCGACCATGCAGGCGCTGATCGAGGCCCGGCGCCGCGAGCCGCGCGCGGACATCGCGACGGCGCTGGTCGAGGCCCGGATCGACGGGGAGCCGCTGCCCGAGGACGACCTGCGCAACATGGCGCTGTTCGTGTTCATGGCCAGTCTGGACTCGACGGCCGGGGTGCTGGGCTTCATGCTCCGCTTCCTCGCGACCTCGCCCGAGCACCGCCGTGCGCTCGCCGCGGACCCCACGCTCGCCACCACCGCCACCGAGGAGCTGCTGCGCTACTTCGCCGTCTCCCAGGTGACCCGGGTGGCGAACCAGGACGAGGACATCGCGGGCTGCCCCGTGACGAAGGGGGACCGGATCATCCTGCCGCTCAACATGGCCAACCGGGACGGCACCCGCTTCGAGCGGGCGGACGAGGTGCTGCTGGACCGCCGACCCAACCGACACATCGCCTTCGGCCTCGGCCCGCACCGCTGCGCGGGCTCGCACCTGGCCCGCACGGAGCTGCGGGTCGCGCTGGAGGAGTGGCACCGGATCATCCCCGAGTACCACCTCGAGCCCGGCGCGGACACCGACGCGCACGTCGGCGGGCTTGCGGTACCGAAGACCGTGCCGATCGTGTTCGACGAGGTGCGTCTCGGGGTGGCGTCGTGAGCGGGCGGGCGAGCGAACCATCGGTGCTGAGTACGCCGCTCGTGGACGTGGTGGGTCTGCACCACGTCACGCTGATCGTCACCGACGTCGAGCGGTCGACCGCCTTCTTCCGGGACCTCTTCGGCTACCGTGCGCTACCTCGCCCGAACCTCCCGCTCGACGGTGCGTGGCTGGAGCGGGGCCCGCACCAGATCCACCTGGTCGTCTCGGGCGAGGAGGTGCCGGAGACCAACCAGCACTTCGCCCTGTCCGTCACCGACCTCGACGCGGCGGTCGCCGCGCTGCGGGCGGCGGGCCACGAGGTTCGCGGCCCGGTCGCGGTGGGGGCCAAGGACCCCGAGTGGCGCTCGACGATGCGGCAGGCGAGCCTGCGGGATCCCGACGGCAACGTCCTGGAGATCAACGACGTGCCGTGGCGCCCGGAGGGCACCCCGTGAGCCCGCCGCTGGTCGCCTACCTGCGCCCCGAGCATCGCACGCCGGTGCTGGACGGGCTGTTACGGGAGCACTGCCGCACGTTCGTCCCGTCCGCCCCGGACCCCGCGACGGTCGCGCGCGAGGCCGCCGGGGCCGTCGCGCTCGTCGCCTCCTCCACGGGGATCGGCGAGCCGGTCGGTGCCGCGCTGCTCGACGCGCTGCCCTCGCTCGCCGTGCTCGTCTCGCGGGGATCGGGGGCGGACTGCTTCGATGTCGCGGCGGCGACCGAGCGCGGGATCCCGGTGCTGCACAACGTCGGCGTGGCCGCGGACGCGGTCGTCGAGTACGTGCTCGGGGTGCTCCCGCTGCTGCGGCGCGGGCTGCTCGCCCGAGCCGCGGCACTGCGCGAGGGCCGGCCGGACGACCGGGCCCCGCGACCCCAGCTCGCCGGGAGCACGCTCGGGATCGTCGGGTTCGGCGCGATCGGCGCCTCGGTGGCCCGGCGCGCCGAGGCCGCCTACCGGACCCGGGCCCTGGTCCACCATCCGCGGCGCACGGCGGCGGAGCTCTGGGCGGCGGGCGTCGAGCCCGCGGCCTCGCTGCCGGACCTGCTGGCCCGCGCCGACGCCGTGGTGGTCGCCGTGCCGCTCACCGCCGAGACCCGGGGGCTGCTGGGCGCGGAGGCGTTGCGGCACATGCGGTCCGATGCCGTCCTGGTGAACGTGTCGCGGGGCGGAGTGGTCGACGAGGCCGCACTCGCCGCCGCGCTGCGCGTGGGCCGCCTCGCGGGCGCCGCGCTCGACGTCTTCGCCGAGGAGCCACCGACCGCGGCGACCGAGCTGGTGGGCCTGCCCACGGTGTTCGCCACCCCGCACTGCGCGGGCACCTCGGCCGACGCCCGTCGGCGGCTGGACGAGGGCACGGCCGCGGGGGTGCTCGCGGCGCTGGCGGGCCGCCGCCCGCCGCGGATCGCCAACGGGGTCTGGCCGCCCGCCCGGCCCCTGCCGGTGCCCGTCGAGGAGGTCGTCGGATGACGGGGATGGGACCCTGGGGCCGGTTCGCGGTGCGGCTCGCCGTGATCGTCGCGCTGCTCGCGGTCTGGCAGCTCGTGGTGTCGGTGGGGCTGGTGGACGAGTTCTACCTGTCCAAGCCGACCGTGGTGTTCGCCGACCTGGCCCGGCTGCTGGCCGAGCCCGCGGTGCACCAGCACCTGCTGGTGACCAGCCGGGAGCTACTCGTCGGGCTGGTGGTGGGTGCGGTGGCCGGTGTGGCCGCGGGCCTGGTGATGGGGGCGATCCCGGCGCTCTACGAGGCCACCTCGCCGGTGATCGCGACCCTGTACACGCTGCCGCGGCTCGCGCTCCTGCCGCTGTTCGTGCTGTGGTTCGGCATCGGCGAGGGCTCGAAGGTCGCGCTGGTGGTGTCCCTGGTGTTCTTCTCGATGCTGCTCAACACCTACTCCGGGATGCGCGGGGTGGACCGCAGCCTGGTGGACGCCGTGCGGCTGATGGGCGGTGGCCGATGGGCGGTGCTGCGCGAGGTCACGCTGCCTGCGATCGCACCGTGGCTCGTCGCGGGGCTGCGGATCAGCCTGGTCTTCGCGGTCACCGGCTCCGTGGTCGGCGAGATGATGGTGTCCAAGGAGGGCCTCGGGTTCCTGCTGATCCAGAAGAGCGGCACCTTCGACACCGCGGGCGTGCTGGCGATCCTGGTGATCGTCGCCGTCGTGGCGAACGTGCTCGACGTGCTGTTCAGCGCGGTCGAGAAGCGGGCCCGGCGGTGGAGCCGGGACGGCACGGGCGGCGCCGCGCCCGCCCCCCGCCGGCTCCGCTCGCGCAGCGGCGGCACCCGCACGATGCAGGGGACCGCCGCATGAACGCCGTCTGCGAGCTGCGCGGGGTGAGCCTGGCGGCCCGCTCCCGCGCGGGCGCCGTGCCGATCCTGCACGACGTGTCCTTCCAAGTCGCGCCCGGTGAGCTGGTCTGTGTGCTGGGGCCCAGCGGCTGCGGGAAGAGCACGATCCTCAACGCCGTCTCGGGTCTGCAGCTGCCCGGCCGCCCGACGGGGGACATCCTGGTCGGGGGTGCGCCGCGGCGGCCCTACAACTCCGACATCGCCTACATGGTCCAGCACGACACGCTGCTGCCCTGGCGGACCGTCCGGCAGAACGTGGCGTTGGCGGGGAAGCTGCGCAGGGTCGCCGTCGACCCGGAGGCGCTGTTGCGCGGCGTCGGGCTCGGGGACGAGGCGGACTACTATCCGGCGCAGCTCTCCGGCGGGATGCGCAAGCGCGCGCAGCTCGCCCGGGTGCTCGCCCAGGACCCGCGGATCCTGCTGATGGACGAGCCGTTCGGCGCCCTGGACTTCCAGACCCGGATGGCGATCTACGAGGTGTTCCTGGACCGCTGGACCGAGCTGGGCTGCGGCATCGTGTTCGTGACCCACGACCTCGGCGAAGCGATCGCCCTGGCGGACCGCATCCTCGTGATGAGCCGCCGCCCGGCCACCGTGGTCAAGGAGTTCACGGTGTCGCTGCCTCGCCCGCGCGCGCTGCGCGAGTTGGTGCACTTCCCCGAGTACCGCGAGCTGCACGAGGAGCTCTGGTCCGCGCTCGCGCTGAGCGAGGCCCGCTGATCGCACCACCGGTCGCCGTCGCCCGGCGGCCGGCCCACCACACCTTCCGAGGAACACAATGCGACGACGCATCGTGACCACACTCGCCCTGTCCCTGCTGGGCCTCACCCTCGCCGCCTGCGGAGGCGGCACCGCGGGCTCGACGGGCGGCGACGCCCCGCCCCCGACCGTCCGGGTCGCCTACGTCCCCAACTTCACCTCGACCGGGGCGGTGGCGATCGGCAACCAGATGGGGATGTTCGCGCCCGAGGGCATCCAGGTTGCCATGCAGTCCTTCCCGGGCGGCCAGGCGGTCGTGCAGTCCCTGCTGACCAACGACGCCGACGTTGCCGTGGCCCCCTACACCTACCTGTTCTCGCTGCGTCAGCAGGGCCAGCAGATCGTCGCGCTGTCCAACCTGGCCTCCAACCGGTCGCAGGTCCTGTTGGCGCGCAACGGGTCCGGGGTGACCGGTGACCCGCAGACGCTGCTGGGCAAGACGTTCGGCGCCAACGGCGCGTTCGGCGACTCGGTCTACCGCAGCGTCTACGCCCAGCTCGGGCAGGACCCGGCGCAGGCCAAGGTCGTGCAGTTCCAGAGCTTCGACGCGCTGATCGCCGCGATGTCCCAGGGCCAGATCGACCTCGCCGTCACCAACGGGCCGTCGGTGCAGAACCTGATCACCAAGGGCGGCGCCGCGGCCGCGTTCCGGTGCACCGATCCGCAGGTGACGCTGGACTTCTGCGCGATCCCGAACACCGGCCTGCTGACCACGCAGAAGTGGCTCGACGCACACGGCACTGAGGCGTCCGCGCTGGTCAAGGGCCTCGGTGCGACCGTGGACAAGGCCCACAGCGACCCGGAGGCCGTGCTCACCGCCGCGGCCACGCTCGCCCAGGCGCAGGACCCGGCCGCGTTCAAGGAGCAGAACCGGGCGGGTGTCGCCTCCTGGTCGGTGCCGCTGGACCAGACCGCGTTCCAGGCGGCGGTGAAGGCCGCGTTCCTGGCCGGGCAGTCGGCGACCCCGCAGGCGGACTACGGGCAGCTGGTGTGGAGCGGCGGCTCCGCCCTCTGGAAGGGACACCAGTGACGGCGACCCTCACCCGTTGGCCCGCGCGGGCCTGCCTCCGCACCGTGCCCGAGTCCGCGACCGACCTGACCCGCGTCGTCGTCGATGTCCCGGAGGAGATCCTCACGGACCTGCGGGACCGGCTGCGCCGCAGGCGGTTGCCCGGCTCGCCCCCGGGGACGGGCTGGCGCTACGGCACCGACCCGACCGTGCTCGACGAGCTCCTGGACCGGTGGGCCGAGGAGTACGACTGGCGAGCCGCCGAGGCGGCGATGAACCGCTGGGAGCACGTGGTCACCGAGATCGCGGGCGTCGGGGTGCACGCGCTGGTGGCCCGCAGCCCGCACCCGGGCGCGCGGCCGCTCGTGCTCACCCACGGCTGGCCGTGGACGTTCTGGGACTATCGGGACCTGCTCGGGCCGCTGACCCACCCGGTCGCGTTCGGCGGGGACGTGGCGGACGCGTTCGAGGTCGTGGTGCCGAGCCTGCCCGGGTTCGGGTTCTCCGCGGACCCGCCGCCCGGCACGAGCTGGGTGGACACGGCCGCGCTGTGGGTAGAGCTGATGCACCGGCTGGGGCACGGGCGGTTCCTGGCCGCGGGCGGGGACTTCGGCGCCGCGGTGACGTCCCAGCTGGGGCACGCGCACGCCGAGCACGTGCAGGGCGTCCACCTGTTCGGCGGCTTCCCCCTCGAAGCGTGGAACAACGAGCGGCCGTGGGACATGTTCGGCCCGGTGCCGCGCGAGCTGCCGGACGAGTTGCGCGCGGCGGTGCTCGCCTGGCAGGCCCGGTTCGCCGCGCACATCGCGGTGCAGACGCTGGACCCGCAGAGCCTCGGGATCGGGCTCGCGGACAGTCCGGCGGGGCTGGCCGGGTGGCTGCTGGAACGGCGTCGGGCCTGGTCGGACTGCGGTGGGAAGGTGTTCGCGAGCTTCACCCCGGACGACCTGCTGACCGGCTTCACGCTGTACTGGGCGACCGGGACGATCACGTCCTCGATGCGCTTCTACTACGAGGCCGCCCGCTGCGACTGGCGGCCCGCGCACCCCGGCCCGCGGATGGTCGACGTCCCGACGGGCCTGTCGCTCTTCCCCGCCGACCGGCACCCGGTCGCGCGGGGCCCGCAGTGGCGGGAGGCCTACTACCGGCTGGTGAACCTGGCCGAGCACGAGGTCGGCGGCCACTTCGCGCCCGCCGAGGAGCCCGGGCTCGTGCTGGCGGACCTGCGCCGCACGTTCCGGGAGGTGCCCCGGTGACGGTGTTCCTGGCCGCGTCGAGCCTGCGCGGCACCGACCTGCCGACCGTCCTCGCCGCGGCCGCCGAGGCCGGGTTCGACGGGATCACCGTGGGCGCCAAGGCGGTCGACGCCTGGTGCGCCGAGGATCACGACCTCACCGAGCTCGCCGCGCTGCTGGCCGACCACGGTCTGCGGATCGGGGACCTGGGGTTCCTGGGCGGCTGGGCCGGGGACCCCGGACAGCGCGCCGCCGCCCGGACGACCGAGGACGCGATGTACCGGATCCACGACGCCGTCGGCGCCACCACGATGCTGCTGCTCAGCTCCACCGGCACCACCGACGACACCGTTGCTGCGGAGGCACTCGCCGAGGTCGCCGACCGGGCCGCCGCGCACGGGCTGCCCGTCGCCGTCGAGTTCATGCCGACCACGGAGGTCCCCGACCTGCCCGCCGCGGTCCGGGTCGTCGGCGCCGCGGGACGGGAGAGCGCCGGGATCTGCCTGGACACCTGGCACCACACCCGCGCAGGCGGCGGGCCCGCGGACCCGGTGCCCGCCGGGATGCTCCGCTCGCTGCACCTGTCCGACGGGCCGCTCGCCCGGGCCGTTCCGGACTACCTGGAGGAGACCCAGCACCATCGGCGGCCGCCCGGGGAGGGGGAGTTCGGGGTGCGGGCGCTGGTCCGGGCCTACCGCGGGGTGCCGGTGACCGTCGAGGTGCTGTCCGACGCGGTCGCCGCGACCCCACCCCGCGAGGCCGCCGCCCATCTGCGTCGCGCGGCACGGACCGTTCTGGAGGAGAGATGACCACGACCGAGGACCGGACCCGGGGCCGGGACCGCCAGCAGCGGATCAAGCGCGCCCTGGAGCACGCCTACTGCGAGATCGCCGGGGACGAGGCGGCCACGCTCGCCACCCTGGAGGACGACCCGTACTTCGAGATCCACCCGGCGGGGCTGCGGATCCAGGGTCGCGCCGTCGTCGAGCGGTACTACGCGCACTACTTCGCGAACGTCCGCCCGCGCTACCGCGCCACCACGGACCACGGCATGTGGGAGAACGAGGACGGCGTGGTGTTCGAGATGTCCGCGACCGTCGAGCACGATGACGGGTCGCGGTCCGACCACCGCTTCATCGCCATCCTCGTGCCCGGCGAGACCGGCATCGCCGGCGAGCGCCTCTACGGGGACGAGGCGTTGGCGCGCTTCATGTTCGGTCCCGTCTACGACGAGTTCCGCCCGATCTGACCCCGTCCGTCCACGCCCGTGGGCGGCGCCTGTCCATGGTTGTACACAACTACGAACATGCATACGTCATGACGCACAGGAGCGCGAATGTATGACCTGAAGATCACCGGCGGCCTGCTCGTCGACGGGACCGGGGCGCCCGGCCGCGTCGGAGACCTCGGGATCCGGGACGGCGAGATCGTTGCGGTCGGGGAGGCCCCGGAGGACGCGGCGCGCACGATCGACGCGGCGGGCCGGGTGGTGGCGCCGGGGTTCATCGACATCCACACCCACTACGACGTGCAGATCCTCTGGGACCGAATGCTGTCGATCTCCCCGTGGCACGGGGTCACGTCCGTGGTGATGGGCAACTGCGGATTCGGCATCGCGCCCACCCGCGCACCCTTGCGCGAGTTCACATTGCGGACGCTGCAGCAGGTCGAGGACATCCCCTACGAGTGCTCGTCGGCGTTCCTGGGCGACGAATGGGGCTTCGAGACCTTCCCCGAGTACCTCGCGCTGCTGGACAAGGACGGGATCGGGATCAACGTCGGGGTCCTGGTGGGGCACAACGCCCTGCGGTTGTGGGTGATGGGCGAGGAGGCCGGGAGGCGCCGGCCCACGGCCGACGAGATCGACCGGATGCGCGAGCTGATCCGGGAGGCGCTGCACGAGGGGGCGATCGGGTTCTCCACCTCCAACTCCCCGGCGCACACCGACCTCGAGGGCTACCCGGTGCCGTCCCGCGTCACGAGCTACGAGGAGTTGGAGGCGCTCGTCGGGGTGCTGGGGGAGGAGGGCCGGGGCACCTTCCAGACGACCTGGGGCCCGGAGATCTCGAAGGAGAACATCCGCCGGCTGATGCGGGCCACGGGGGCGCCCGTGTGTGACCCGGCGATCAAGGCTCGGCCGAAGGTGTCCACGCGTGAGGGGCACTGGGAGGTCATCAGGTTCCTGGAGGAGTGCGAGGCCGAGGGCCTGCGCTGGTACCCCCAGGTCACCTCGCTCCCGACGACGTTCGAGGCGACCTTCCTCAATCCCTTCATGTTCGCGATGGACCAGCCCAAGGTGTGGGGCGCCCCGCCGCTCGACGAGCTGTTCGTGCCCGTCGTGGGCCTGGAGTCCGACGCGGAGAAGATCGCCGCCTACCGGGCGCCGGGCTTCCGGGAGCGCTTCCTGGAGCTCACCGACGACCCGCAGTGGCACGCCATCATGTGGCCGCACACGTGGTTCCTGGAGGTCCCCCGCCACGAGGAGGTCGAGGAGCGGGCGATCGGCGAGGTCGCCGCGGAGCGGGGAGTGCACCCGGGCGCCCTGCTGTTCGACCTGGCGGAGGCGGGCGACTTCCAGCTGCGGATCGGCGTGCGGCTGGGCGGAGCGGACGAGGGCGAGATGGAGAAGCTGCTGCACCATCCGCTCGTCCGGCTCGGCCTGTCCGATGCCGGGGCGCACGTCAACCAGCTCTGCGACTCGCGCTACCCCACGCACATCCTGGGCTACTGGGTCCGTGAGCGGGGCTCGCTGACCTTGGAGCGGGCGATCCAGATGATGACCTCGCTGGAGGCCCAGGCCTACGGGATCACCGACCGCGGCACCCTGACCCCAGGCCTCGCCGCGGACGTGGTGATCTTCGATCCCGAGACGGTCGCCCCCCGTAAACCCGTTCTCGCACACGACTTCCCCGGCGGGGCAGGCCGAAAGATCGCCGAGGCCGTCGGGATTGAGCACGTGATCGTCAACGGCACGGTGATCCGCTCCCACGGTCGGGACGTCGTCGATCCCGCCGGGCCGCTCCCCGGCCGGGTTCTGCGGCGGCGGGAGGAGGCGGAGGGGCAGCGATCGGGATTGTGAACGAGGGGATGCATGAGCGACCATCGGCAGGCTAGGCTTCCCCCGACGTCTCGCACGTGCGCGTCGTCGGAGGGGAGGTCGACATGGCGCGCCCCGCCCCGTCGGTGGAGCGGACGGTCCGGTTGTTGAAGTTCCTGGCGGACCGGCCGAAGGAGCGGTTCTCGCTCTCGGACATCTCCCGCAGCCTGGACTTCAACAAGGCGACCTGTCACGCGATGCTCGTCGAGCTCGTCGACGAGGGCATGCTGATCCGCCATCCCGTCGACAAGCGCTTCATGCTGGGCCCCGCCCTGGTCAACCTCGGTACCGCCGCGGCGCTGGACGCGCACGAGGCGCTGGACATCGCGAAGGCCGAGATGGTCGCGATCCACGACGACCTCGAGGTCTCCTGCGTGGCGACCTGCCTGGTCGGGGAGGACGTCGTGGTGATGGCGCGCCGGGACGTCGACCGGCCGCTGTTCGGGTACCTCCCGGTGGGCAACCGCTCGCCCGCGAACCCGCCGTACGCCAAGGAGTTCATGGCCTGGGCGCCGCCGAACGAGGTGGAGCGCTGGCTGGACCGCGCGGATCCGCGGCTCAGTGCGCGCGAGCGGGCGCAGTACCACGACGATCTCGCGCACGTCCGCGAGAACGGGTACCACGCCACGTCGTTCGACCAGGCGATGATGCTCGCCCGGATCGTCGAGATGCTGAACGGGCTGCCGGGGGCCGCCGAGCTGCGCGCCGCGATCGAGGAGCGGGCGCGAGAGCGGCGCGGACGCGCCGACCTGGACCCGGAGGAGTCGCCGCGGTCGATCATGGCGATTCGGGCGCCGGTGTTCGACCCGACCGGCGCCGTGGTGCTCGCACTGGGCATCGGGCAGTTCCCCCCGAACGCGTCGAGCGCCACGGTGCTGGGCTACGCGGAGCGTCTGCGGGAGGGGGCCCGCCGGATCACCGACGTGCTGCACGGCGCCCCGCCTGCGATCAGTGGGGCGTCCACCGCGCCCACGCTGCGCCGGACGTCCTGACCCCACCCCGATCGGGAGACGACCGAGGATGGACGGCGAGTGATCGGCTGGTCGGTCGGTGACACACTGTCCGTCGCCCGGGGTGTCTGCCACCCCGGGTCCGCGGGGAGGGATCGACGATGGGTGGAGCCGACGAGCGGGGCGTGCCGTCGCTGCGGGAGTCCAAGCGGGAGCTCACCCGGTCCCGGCTCGTCGCCGCCGCGACCACGGCGTTCGAGTCGAAGCCGTACACGGACGTGACGGTGGACGACATCAGCGCGGGTGCCGGTGTCAGCCGCGCCACCTTCTACCTCTACTACCCGGGCAAGGCGAAGATCCTGCGAGACTGCCTGGCGGACTTCCAGGCCGGGCTCGACGGGCTGTGGGCGGAGTTCGAGGGCTACGACGAGGCGAGCGTCGCCAGTCTGGAGCGGTGGCTGCGCGCGTACGTCGAGCTCTATGAGCGGCACCGCCCGCTGCTGGCCACGATGCACCAGGCCGAGGCCGTCGAGCCCGAGTTCCGAGACGATGTGGTGCGGACCGTCCGGGACACCATGGCGCGCTGGCAGGGCCTGGACATGGTGCGGTCGGTGATCGGCGCAGGCGAGGACCTCGAGCTGCGGGTGCTTCTGTTCACCGCGGAGCTGCAGCGCTTCCTGTTCCTCTGGATCATCCAGGGCATCGAGGTGGACCGGGACAAGGCCGTCCGCACCCTCGCCGAGCATTGGTACACCGTTCTCGTCGGCGATCGGGCATGAGGGGATGTCTGCGCCTCTTGACGGGCCGTCCAGTGCACCATAACGTGATCGCACGCACGTTCTGACACTGTGTCAGTGCGCTGACGGAGTGCAAGGTCGTTCTTTCGAGGAGGAGAGAATGCCCAGTAGCGAGGCGCTCGCGGCCATCGAGCAGATCCGGTCGCAGCCCCCGGCGCCCACCGCGGGGCTCAGCTTCGCCGAGCAGCGGGAGCAGTCCGGCCTGCAGCTCTCGGCGATGTGCCCGCTGCCCGCGGACGCGAAGACCGAGTCGGTGACCGTCGCGGGCGTTCCCGCGCTCTGGGTCGAGCTGCCCGAGTCCCGCCTCGAGAGCGCGATCCTCTACCTGCACGGCGGCGGCTACGTCCTCGGGAGCATCCTGTCCCACCAGGAGCTCGCCGCGCGGATCGGCCGCGCCGCCCGGGCGAAGGTCCTGGTCCTCGACTACGGTCTCGCGCCGGAGTCCCCGTACCCCACCGCCGTCGAGAACGCCGTGGACGCCTACCGCGCCCTGCTCGATGACGGGTTCGCCCCCGGGCGGGTCGTCCTCGCCGGGGACTCGGCGGGCGGCGGGCTGACGGTCGCCACGCTCGTCGCGCTGCGGGATCGCGGGATCCCCCTGCCCGCCGCAGGCGTCGCGCTCTCCCCGTGGGCGGACCTGACCCTGTCCGGCGACTCCGTCACGTCGAAGGTGGACGAGGAGCCGATCCTGGACGTCGACACGCTGCGCGAGTGGGCAGGCCTCTACGCGGGCTCGGCCGGGACGGACCATCCGCTGGTCAGCCCGCTGGGCGCGGACCTCGCCGGTCTCCCGCCGCTGTTGATCCAGGTCGGCACGGCCGAGGTGCTGTTCAGCGATTCGGAGCGGCTCGTCGAGGCGCTGCGCGCCGCGGGCGGCACCGTCGAGTACCAGCCCGAGGAGGGCCTGTTCCACTGCTTCCCGATGTTCCCGTTCTTCCCGGAGGCCCACCAGGCGGTCGACCGGATCGGCGACTTCGTGCGGCGGCACACCGGCGAGGAGGGGGCCTGATGGCGGTGGAGGAGAAGGACGCCGTCGTCATCGGAGCCGGCTTCGGCGGGCTCTACATGCTCCACCGGGCGCGCGGCCTGGGCCTGTCCACCGTCGCGATCGAGCGGGCACCCGACGTCGGTGGCACCTGGTACTGGAACACCTACCCCGGTGCCCGATGCGACGCCGAGAGCATCGTCTACAACTACTCGTTCGATCCCGAGCTGCGCCAGGAGTACCAGAGCCGCTGGCCGGAGCGGTACTCGCGGCAGCCGGTGATCCTGGACTACGCGCGGGACGTGGCGGACCGCCTGGACCTGCGCAAGGACATCCGCTTCGACACCACGGTGACCCGGGCCTCGTGGGACGAGGACAGCCGCACCTGGACGGTGGAGACCGACGCGGGCGACCCGATCCGTTGCCGGTTCCTGATCTCCGCGGTCGGCTGCCTCTCCGACTCCCAGGTCCCGGACCTCCCGGGCCTGTCGGACTTCCGGGGCGAGTGGTACCACACGGGGCGCTGGCCGCACGAGGAGGTCGATCTCGCCGGCAAGCGGGTGATCCAGATCGGCACCGGGTCGTCCGGTGTGCAGTCCGCGCCGGTGATCGCCGAGACCGCGGGCCACCTGACCGTGCTCCAGCGGACCCCGCAGTACTGCATCCCGGCGTTCAACGCCCCGCTGACCCCCGAGCTGATCGACCGCTCGCTGGACCGGATCGGCCAGCTGACGGCCAGGCTCGCCCAGGGCCCGGTCGGCCGGTTCTGGGAGATGTTCGGTACCAAGCGGACCTTCGAGGACACCCCCGAGAAGCGCGAGGCCTACTTCGAGCAGCTCTGGAACACCGCGGGGGGCGCCTTCTCGATGGGCTACGTCGACACGATGACCGACCCGGCCGCCAACGAGGCGGCGTCGGAGTTCGTCCGGAACAAGATCCGGTCCATCGTGCAGGACCCCGAGACCGCGGCGAAGCTGCTCCCCTCCTACCCGATCGGCACCAAGCGGCAGGTGATCGACTCCGGCTACTACGAGATGTACAACCGCCCGAACGTGTCGCTCGAGGACATCCGGGCGAACCCGATCGACCGGATCACCGCCGAGGGTGTGCGACTCGCCGACGGCAGGCTCATCGAGGCGGACGTGATCGTCTTCGCCACGGGGTTCGACGCGATGACCGGGCCGCTGTTCGGGCTCGACATCGAGGGCACGGACGGCCGGACGCTGCGCGAGGCCTGGGCCGAGGGGCCGCAGACCTACCTCGGGATCGCCGCGCACTGCTACCCGAACCTGTTCCTGCTCACCGGTCCCGGCAGCCCGTCGGTGCTCAGCAACGTGATCGTGTCGATCGAGCAGCACGTCGACTGGCTGGTCGCGCTGCTCAGGCGGCTACAGGAGGCCGGGGTCGACCGCATCGAGGCGGCGGAGGACGCCCAGGCGAGCTGGACGGAGCACGTCACCGACACCGCGGACGAGACGCTCTGGCCGCAGGCGGACTCCTGGTACATGGGCGCGAACATCCCGGGCAAGCCGCGGGTGTTCATGCCCTACCTCGGGGGCAACGCCTTCTACCAGGGCGAGATCGACGCCGTCGCGGCGAAGGACTACGAGGGCTTCGAGTTCGACCGCACCGACGCGGAGCTCCGTACGGCCTGAGCGCCCGGTCGCCCCGCCGGACCACGCCGCGATAGGTTCCCGAACGGAGGCGTACACGTACCTGGTGGGCGTCCCGGTCTTCAAAACCGGTGGGCGGCGGCAACCGCCGCCGGCGGGTTCGATTCCCGTCCGCCTCCGCCACATCTCCTTCCCCGGCCGACACCCCCGGCTCACTCCACTACTCGCGGAATCGGGTCAGACGGCCGTGGTGGCTTGAGCCCGGTAGCGCGCAGCGATCCGGCCGAGCCGCTGGGCCGGTACGGGGCGGCCGTCCGAGCCCAGGGCCTGCATCGACACCCGGTCGACGCCGGCGGCGTCGAGCTCGACGAGGCGCTGCGCCACGCGCGCCTCGTCGCCGTGCAGGCTCAGGCGGTCCGCCATGTAGGCGGTGAGGCCCAGCCGATCCAGCAGGTCGACGTTGCGCGGTTCGGTGACCGAGGCGTGGTACGCGTAGTCGTAGGACTCCCGGTAGCGGAGGTGGGCCTCGCGGAACTGCGGGGTGGTCCGGGCGGGGTCCAGGCTCATGGCGCGCGCCGAGATCACGCCGAGTAGGCCGGCGTGATCCTCCGGTTTCTCGCCCAGCCCGGTCGGCGAGTACAGCCACACCTCGAACGGGAGGCCTGCGCGCGGACCCGCGGCGTGCGCCTCGCGGATGCAGGCGATCCGCTCGGCGAGCTCGTCGCCGTCGACGTCGCCGAGCCGGAGCAGCACGCCGTCCCCGTGCTCCGCGGCGACCTTGAGGCCGAGCGGCCCTGAGGCGTGCACGATCACCGGCACCTTGCGCGTCGCCCACGTGATCGAGATGACGTCCGGGTCGAGCGGGAGGCGCCCGTTCGCACCGGGGGCGTCACGGTAGGTGGAGCGGAACACCTGGATGGCGGTGGCGAGCTCGCTGGGCTTCGCCCGCTGGAGGCCGCCGTTGGCCACCGCGCTCGCCCCGGCCCCGATCGCCATGTAGGCACGGCCGTCCGAGGCGTCGTCGACCGTGGCCAGGGCGTTGGCCAGCACTACCATGTTGCGCGTCACGGGGTTGGTCACCATGCAGCCGAGCTGCACCCGGCTCGTGGCCAGGCCTGCGGCGGTCAGGACGCCGAAACAGTCGCGATAGATCACCTGGGTGTCGCCGTAGCCGACGAAGTCGAGCCCGGCCGCCTCCGCCGCCTGCGCGCCGCCGACGCAGGCGCGCACATCGTCCAGAGTGGACCCGATGGACCCACCGATCCTCAGCATCGTCGTCGCCCCTGCTGCGCCGTCCTCAGCTCGCCGTCGCGCGGCGCGCGCGCTCGGTCCACATCGCCGCGAGGGAGGCGGGCGGGTGACCGGCGCCGATCGGACCCGGGCCCAGAATGCGCAGAGAACGCGTCTGGATGCGCCAGCCGGCCTCGAGCCGCACCCAGGTGTCGTCGTAGGCGCCCATCGAGACGGTCTCGGCGGGCCGCAGCGCACCGAACACGGCGGTCTCGGGCGCCCAGCGCCACGCCTGGTAGTGGCAGGTGCTCGTCGCCCGGTCGCCGTCGCCCTCGATGGCGATGGTGGTCACGAAGTGCGCGGTGGTGTGCTTCCGGTCGCCGCCCGCGGTGAAGAACCGCCGGATGGCCTCGGAGCCGACCGTGAGCTCCAGGCCGTAGTCGAGCGTGGCGTCGGGGGCGAACACATCGGAGGCCACGCGCCCCGGGTCGCCGCCGTCGTTGAGATGGCAGTACCTGGCGAGCACGGACGAGATCGCCAGTTGGTCCTCAGCCGACAGCGCCAATGCAGCCTCCTGGAGTATGAATTTTCCAGCGACGTTAGGACGGGCCGGGCCGCTCGGTCAATGGGGACGATCGGGACCGGCTCGAGATGCTCCGGCGCGACGATCGCCGGCATACCGGACTGGAATCCGCAGCGAGAAACGACGAAGGCCGGTGTCTCCGTCGACAGTGTCTCCGTCGAGTGGACACCGGCCCACGCCGACCGTCGGGCCCGCCGCCGCGGGCCGGGCGAGCGGGTCAACGCCGGGCTGAAGAACTGGCGCGTGCAGCGCAAGTCCCGCTCCAGCCACAGCAAACGCTCATCGCCGCGGTTCAGACCCTCATGATCGCCAACGCGTGATCAGGTTGGCAAAGGCTCATTTGTGCTTCCCCGATGGTCGAAACCACGGGCTTCCCCAGAGAGCCTGAATCTGATTAGATTACCCTGCCGAAGTATTCACTGGGAGGTCCAGTCATGGGCGGTTTCACGGTGCCGGGAGCGATCGATCTGCACTGCCATTTCCATCCGGACGACCTTGGGAAGGGACTCGGAACTCCGCACAGTGGGGTGATCGTCGCCGACCTCATCGATGAGGCGGCTGACTCCGGACATGCAGGTGTCGTACTGAAGTCGCACAGCTTCGCCTCCGCCCAACTCGCCGCCGTTCTCGACGCGGCGGAGCCTCGGCTCCGTGTCTTCGGTGGGATCTGTACGGACTACATCTCGGGCGGGCTGAACGTGATGGCCGTGGAGTCCGCGTTGAACCAGGGTGCGCGCATCGTCTGGCTGCCGACCATCCACGGCCGCCAGGACATCGAAGCTGGAAATCGGATCGGCTTCCCTGGCCGACCGATCGACTGTCTTGACGAGCACGGCGACCTCGTCCACGAAGTCCATGAGATCGCAGCGCTGACGAAGCGAGCGGGCGCAGTCCTCGCCACCGGCCACATCTCGGCCGCCGAGCACTATGCCGTCGCCAAAGCTTTCGGTTCCACGCAGCACGTTTTGGTGACGCACGCCGGCGAGGAGCTCGGTGGACCACACCTCAACCGGGAGCAGATCGTCGAGCTCGCCGACCTCGGCGCGTTGATCGAGTTCACTGCACTGGGCTGCAAGGATATTCCCTCGTTGGACGTCGAGGGCACCCGGCCGGCCGATCTCGCGCAGCTGATCGACGCTGTCGGCGCCGAGCGGTGCACCCTTTCGTCCGACTACGGCTTCGGCGCGGACTTCGGGCGACCCGGCCATGGGTTCGTGAGCTTCCTGGAGGAGCTCTGGAACGTGGGAGTGTCCGAAGCTGCGATCGGACTGATGGCACGAGTGAATCCGGCGCGATTGGTGGGTGTCGAAGGCTGGTGAACGATGTCGGCGATCGGAATCGTTCGACGCACGCCGAGCGGTGGGCCCATCCGAGCATTCTTTATCATGCTCGGCTCTTCGTGTTCCGCGCTCCCTTCCGTGAGGTCGCAATCGAGAAGCCGGGCAGCGTTCTCCGGTGGCAAGAACTCGATATACGGTCAGGTCTTGGTCAAGTCCAGGCCGTCCCCGAGACCGGCCCCGAAATCGTTCTGCGTGGGGTTGTGCCGCGCGGACCCGGGGGACGGGCTGCGGGAGCAGGTGCGACTGCGGAACGTGGTGACGGACAACCCGGCTAATGGAGCCGTGCTCGAGCTGAGGGCACTGGGAGAACCTCGACGAATCCGCCGCGCCGCCGTCAAGCGTGTGGTGGCGCGGACGGTCCTGTGCTGTCTCGCGGCGGGGCAGGCTCGTCTGCCAGCCAGCGCTCGGCGTCGATCGCCGCGGCGCAGCCGGAGCCTGCGGCGGTGATCGCCTGCCGGTAGGTGTGGTCCACGAGGTCGCCTGCGGCGAACACGCCGGGGATGTTCGTGTACGTGGTGGGGGCCTGCGTCCGCGCGTAGCCCTCCTCGTCCAGCTCGATCTGGCCCTCGACGAGCGCGCTGCGCGGATCGTGCCCGATCGCGACGAACATGCCGCTCACCTCGAGCGTGGACTCCTCGCCGGTCACCGTGTCCTTCAGCCGCAGCGCGGACACCCCGTTCTCGCCCACGACCTCGGTGACGGCCTTGTTCAGCTCCCACCGCATCTTCGGGTCGTTGCGGGCGCGTTCGAGCATGATCCGCGAGGCGCGGAACTCGTCGCGGCGGTGCACGATCGTGACGCTCGACCCGAAGCGGGTGAGGAAGGTCGCCTCCTCCATCGCGGAGTCCCCGCCGCCGATCACGGCGATGGGCTTGTCCCGGAAGAAGAAGCCGTCACACGTGGCACAGGCGGACACGCCGCGGCCGAGCAGCTCCTGCTCGCCGGGGACGCCCAGGTAGCGGGCCGCCGCGCCCATCGCGAGGATGACCGCGCGGGAGCGGTGGGTCACGCCGTTGGCCGTGACCTCCTTGATCTTTCCCGTCAGTTCGACGCTGTCGACGTCCTCGGCCCGCAGGTCCGCCCCGAAGCGCTTCGCCTGCCCGCGCATCTGCTCCATCAGCTCGGGGCCCATGATCCCGTCGCTGAAGCCCGGGAAGTTCTCGACCTCGGTGGTGGTCATCAGCGCGCCGCCGAACTGGGTCCCCTCGAAGACCAGGGGGGCGAGCTGGGCGCGCGCGGCGTAGACCGCGGCGGTGTACCCGGCCGGTCCTGAGCCGATGATGATCAGCTCGTGGATCTTCTGCTCGGTGGTCACCGGTGCCTCACTCCTCGGTCGACGTATGCCGCCTGCTCAACACGATCCTAGGAGTAGGCATTCCCTCCGCCGACCTGGTGCCCCGTCTCGGTGTGGGGTGTGTCACCCGCCCACGGTGACGTCGGCGAGGACGCGGCCGCAGTCGGTGGTCGGGACGACGGCGCGGACCCGGCCCTTCGTTCCCGTCGAGATGACGAGTAGTAGGCCGTCGACGCCACCCAGCCGGATCGGACGCCCGGCCAGCAGGGGCCCGGCCGCGGCCGGTGCACCACTCCTGACCAGGCATGAGTCGAGTCGGGCCGGGTCGCTGAGCTCGCCGACGTCCCGGGTGCCCGCGGCGAGCACCCGCCCGGTCGCCGTCGCGAGGTCGGTCGGGGGGCGAGACGGCGGCCCGGTCAGCACGGCGGCGACGAGCGCCGCCGCCGCGGCCGTCAGCACGAGCGTGCGACGCCGGCGCCGGGACCCCGCCCTCCCGACGCTCGGGCGCCCCGCGCGTCGCTCAGTGGCGCTCGGAGACCCCGTGCGTCCCGGCTCGGCGGCGGCGTCCGCCGCGTCGAAGCCCGCCGCCAGCCGCGCCGCCAGCGCCGCGGGCAGCCGGCTCGGCGGGACCAGGGCGAGCTCCGCCCGGGTCGCGGTGAGCGCCGCCACCACCCGCTCGGTGCCGGGGTCCCCCGCCGCGAGCACCTGCGCCGCCCGGTCCGCGTCCGGCAGGCCCGCGTCCGCCTCGGCGATCCGGGACAGCCACCCCCCGCTCGTCACGCGTCCTCCCGCAGGTGCCCGAGCAGGGCCGCCAGCCGCAGCCGCCCGCGCGCACAGCGGCTCTTCACGGTGCCCGGCGGGCACTCCAGGATCCGTGCCGCCTCCGCCACCGGATATCCCTCCACATCGACGAGAACGACCGCCAACCGCTGCTCGACGGGCAGGTGGGTGAGCGCGTCGACCACGGCGAGCCGGGTGGTGGCCTGGTCCGCCGGATCGCGCGGGGTCGGGAGCAGCACGTGGCGGCGCCGAGTCGCCCGCGACCGGTCGTGCCGGATCCGGTCGATGCACTTGTTCACCACGATCCGGTGCAGCCACGTGCTCACCTCGGACTCCCCGCGGTAGCTCTCCACCCGGGTGTAGGCGGCGATCAGGGCCTCCTGCACCACGTCCGCCGCGTCCTCCGGGTCCTGCACCACGCGCAGCGCCACCGACCAGAGCCGGTCCCCGTAGCGGCGGACGAGCTCGTCGAACGCCCGCCGCTCGCCCGCGCGGTGCGCCGCGATCAGCTGCCGGTCCGACCGGGCGTCGAGCAGGGGCACGCGGCGGACGGTAGGAGCGCCGCGCCCGCGGCGAGGCGGAACCGGCGAACCGGTTCACAGTCGCTAAGTGCCGGCCCGGTAGTAGACGATCTCGTTCACCTGCGTCACGTTCGCGTCCCCGCCGCCGCCGAGCTTGGTGATCCACACCAGCAGGTGCTGCACGGGCTGGCTGTCGGCGAGCGAGATCGTGGTCACGCCGGAATCGAGGGTCTGGGTGGTGAGCAGCGTGGTCTGGGCGAGGTCCGCGTCCGCGGACGGCGCCGAGCGCACCTCGACGACGGTGCCCGCGCTCGGTGAGTCGACGGTGATCCGGGACAGCTGCTCCACCGACGCGAAGGACGCCATCAGCCCCACCCCGGGCTTCAGCGCGGGCAGCTGCTGCTTGTAGGTGTAGGTCGCCCAGCTCGTGGCGCGGTTCCCGTCGACCGCGCGGTCGACGTCCGCGGAGTTGTCCTGGTCCCCGGTGGGGTCGAACACC
>Ga0207641_10000858_pt1 | contig 32155 bp, 28 predicted proteins | sample KBSSwiS62_FD_184306 | JGI IMG/M metagenome (GOLD analysis project Ga0207641, IMG submission 184306) | Switchgrass rhizosphere microbial communities from Kellogg Biological Station, Michigan, USA - KBS Switchgrass S6-2 (SPAdes) (version 2) | ecosystem: Host-associated > Plants > Roots >... | reverse complement strand
GCCATGAGAACGCAGGCTGGATCCACGCCCTCGGCCACGGCGTCGAGGGTTGGGACGTCGGCACGCCCGTCGCGGTGTTCGGGTCCTGGGGGTGCGGCCGATGCGCGCGGTGTCGGACCGGCGCGGAGGCCCAGTGCGAAGACCCCGCGGCGGCTCCGGTGCCCGGTGGTGGAGGCGGTCTCGGCCTCGACGGCGGGATGGCCGAGTACATGCTCGTCCCCGACGCCCGGCACCTGCTCCGGCTACCCGAGGGCATGGCACCCGCCGACGCCGCGCCCCTGACCGACGCCGGCCTGACCACCTACCACGCCGTCGGTCGCTCCCGGTCGAAGCTCGGCCCGCGGGCCGTCGTGGTGATCATCGGGATCGGCGGGCTCGGTCACGTCGGGGTCCAGATCGTGAAGGCGACGACGGCGGCCCGGGTCGTGGCGGTCGACACCCGTCCCGAGGCCCTCGAGTTGGCCCGGCGCTGCGGGGCGGACGAGACGCTCCCGGCGGGCCCCACCACCCCCGACGAGATCCGCCGGCTGACCGGTGGGCTCGGCGCGGACGTGGTCGTGGACTGCGTCGGCACCGATGCCACGCTCGCCCTCGGGGCGGCCGCGCTCCGGTCGCAGGGAGATCTCACGATCGTCGGCATCGGTGGCGGCGTCCTGCCCGTCTCCTTCTTCAGCCTGCCCTCGGAGGCGACGGTCGCCTCGTCCGTCTGGGGCACCCGGCCCGAGCTGGCCGAGGTGCTGGAGCTCGGCGCACGGGGGCTCGTCACCACCGAGCACCACACCGTGCCGCTGTCCGCCGCCGCGCAGGCCTACCGGGACCTGCGTGCCGGGCTGGTCGAAGGCCGCGTCGTCGTCGTGCCGTAACGGTCGTCGCCCACGCTCCGAACCTGGGGGCCTTCTCCCGAGCTCGCCGTGCTCCCCGGCCCGCGGGCCCACCGGGACCTCCGTCGCCCGGATTCCGGGACCAGGGGCCCTGCGGGCTCCGCCCCCGCGGGCGGAGGGTCGGTGGGGTCAGACCCCCGACAGGCACTGGAGGCCATCCATGAGCACCCTCTCCCGACGCGACCGCCTCGACCCCGGGCAGGTCGCCGCGCCGTTCAGCCGGATGGACCGGCTGTTCGACGAGTGGTTCCGCTCGCTACCCATGCGCCGCCCGTTCGGCCTCGCCTGGGACTGGCCGGGCGAGGACCTGATCCGGGTCGACGAGTTCCGAGACGGCGACACCCAGGTCATCAGGGCGGAGCTGCCCGGCATCGATCCGGCGAAGGACGTCCAGATCACCGCCGCCAACGGGATGCTGACCATCAAGGCCGAGCGCCGCATCGAGCAGGACCGCGAGGACAAGGGCTACACGCGCCACGAGCTGCGTTACGGCGCCATGGCCCGCACGCTGCCCCTGCCGGAGAACGTGGCCGAGGGCGACATCTCGGCCTCCTACAAGGACGGTCTGCTCGAGATCCGGGTCCCGGTCCCGGCGACCCCCGAGCCGACCGAGCCGACGACGATCACCGTCAGCACCTCCTGACCCGCGGCGGGCGCCACACTCCGCACCTGATCTGCGGGTGCGGAGTGGAGCGCCCGTGTGTCCGGGCGACGATGGGCCCGCGGCCACCGGGTCCTGTTCCCCTGCCCCGCGCCGTCGGGTCGGGTCCACAGTGAGTCGCATGAGCCCGAGGATCGACGCCATCCGCCCCCGGAAAGGACCTCCGACCCTTTATGGCGGCGGGTCCGGGACCGACGCCGCCCGCCTTCGAACGGACGGCGGCATCGACCGAGCACGGCCGGACGACCTGCTCGAGCTGGCGGTCGACCGGGGGCGGGTGCCGTGGCAGGTCGGCGCGCTCCTGGTCCTCGACCGGGCCCCCGACCCCGCGGCCGTTCGGCAGGCCCTCGCCGACCGCGTCAGATCGATACCGCGGCTGCGCCGCAAACTCGTGCGCACGCCGCCGCTGTGCGGCCGTCCGGTCTGGATCGACGATCCCGACTTCGCCATCGAGCGACACGTGCGGGAGGTGACCTGCCCTGATCCCGCCGACGACGCCGCGCTGCACGAGGTGGCGATGCAGGCGGTGGGCACGCCGCTGTCGCTGCGGCACTCGCCCTGGGCCGCGGTCGTCGTCACGGGTCTGCACGGCCGCGGCGCGCTCGTCGTCGTGTTCCACCACGTGCTCGCCGACGGTGTCGGCGGGCTGGCGGTGCTCACCCGGCTCGCCGACGGCGCACCACCCGTCGAGAACGGCGGGTTCCCCCGCAGGCCGCCCGGCGTCCGGCGGCTGCTCGGCGACGCGATGGCCGCACGAACGCGGGCCGTCGCGCACCTGCCTCGCGGGTTGCGGCAGGTCCGGGACGCGGTCCGGGAGCTGCGGGCGACCCGGGCCCCGCGGGCGCCGAGGTCGTCGCTCACCCGGCCCACCGGCACCCGGCGCGCGCTCCGGGTGGTCCGGGCCGACCTCGCCGCCGTGCGCTCCGTCGCGCACGCACACGGCGGCACGATCAACGACGTCCTGCTCACGGCCGTGGGAGGTGCGCTGGGCACCCTGCTGAGCCGGCGCGGCGAGTCGACTCCACAGGTCGTCGTCTCGGTTCCGATCTCGTCGCGGATCGACACCGACGCCGCCCGGCTGGGCAACGCGGTCGGGGTGCTCCCGGTGGCCGTGCCGACCACGGGACCGCCGATCGCGCGCCTGGCCGCCGTCGCGCGCACGACCGCGGACGGTCGCGCCGCGCCGCGCGCGGCGTCCGCGGTGCTGCTGGACGCCGCGTTCCGCCTCGTCGCGCTGACCGGCGCGCTGCCGTGGATCCTCGATCATCAGGACCTCGTCACCACGTTCGTGACGAACCTGCGCGGGCCCACGAGGCCGATCGCCTTCCTCGGCGCCCGGATCGACGCGGTCGTACCCCTCACGACCACGACCGGGAACGTCCCGGTCGTGTTCGGGGCGCTGTCCTACGCAGGAGCCCTGACGCTGACCGTCGTCGCGGACCCCGACGCCTGCGCCGAGCTGGACGCTCTGGTCGCCGACCTGCGCACGGAGATCGACGAGCTCTGTGCCGCCACGAACCCGTCGCCGCGCCCCCGAGCTGCGCACCGGTCGGGCTGAGGTCAGGCCCGGGGCAGGGTCAGCCGGAAACGAGCGCCGGGACCGCCCGGCACCAGCTCGACCGACCCGTGGTGGGCGGCCGCGATCTCGGCGACGAGGGCGAGCCCGAGACCGTAGCGCCGTCTGCCGGGATCGGTCGGCCGGGCACCCGTGGCGAACCGCTCGAACAGCCGCGGCGCCACCGCGGGGTCGATGCCGTCCCCGTCGTCGGCGACCTCCAGCACGGCACGGTCGCCCTCGACCCGCGCGGCGACGGTCACCCGCGTGTGCGCGTGCCGGACGCCGTTGTCGACCAGCGCCGTCAGCGCCCGGGTCAGCGCGGTGCGGGAGCCGACCACCGGCACCGCACCGGGGGCGTCCACCCGGACGTCGACCTCGTGGCCCGGGACGTCGGCGGTCCGGGCCAGCTCGGCCAGGTCGAGGGGCTCGGTGAGCCGGTCGGCGAGCGGGTCGGCGACGAGCAGGAGGTCCTCGAGGATCGCGGTGAGCCGCGCGCTGTCGGCGACGACGCCGTCGAGCTCGGTCAGGATCCGCCCCGGCGTCGTCGGGTCCCGGCGGAGTCTGCGGCGCAGCAGCTGGGCTCGGGTGCCGAGCAGGGTGAGCGGGGTGCGCAGCTCGTGGCCTGCGTCGGCGACGAACCGGTGCTGCAGGGTCAGGGCCGCCGACAGCGGGGCCAGCGCCCGGTGGCCGAGCCAGGTGCCCGCGGCCCCTGCGACCAGCAGCCCGAGTACGCCCGTGACCAGCATCGTGGCGATCAGGTGGTTGCGGTCGGCGTGGTTCGCGGTCAGGTCGAGGATCGCCTGGACGGTCACCCCGTCGGCGCGCCGCGCGGTGGCGAGCTCGTACTGCACCCCCCTGACGCTGCGCTCCACCGCGGGCGGTTCGCCACCCGCGGCCGCCGCCGCCACCGCATCGAGGTCCACGACGCCTGCGGGGAGACCCGCGGTCCGGGTCACCCGGCCGGTGGGGTCTCGCAGGACCAGGTAGACCGACGACGGCGGGTCGTCGACGTCGTCGGCGCGGGCGATCGCGTCGTCGAGCTGGGCGCTCACCTGGCTCCGCTGGCCCTCGATCAGGACGACGACGGCGACAGCGGTCAACGCCACCACGATCACCGCCACGAGGGCGGCGGCCTGCACGCCGAGCCGGATCGCGGCCTTGCGAGCGAGCACGGCCTCCCCCGGGACCGTCACGGGCGGCCCAGCCGGTAGCCGCGCCCCCGCACCGTCTCGACCACGCCCCGGCCCAGCTTGCGCCGCAGGTAGTGCACGTAGGTGTCCACGACGACGGGGTTCTCCGCCTCGGGGAAGGTCAGGGCGAGCAGGTCGTTGCGGGAGAACACCTGCCGCGGGCGGGCGGCCAGCGTCGCGAGGAGCTCGGTCTCGCGGGCGGACAGGGCCACCGGGCCCGCCTCGGTGATCACCTCGCGGGCGTCGAGATCGAGGCGCGCCGCACCGACCGGGAGCAGTCGGGCGCTGTCCAGGTGGCGTCGGCGCAGCGCTCGCAGCCGGGCGAGGAGCTCGTCGACGTCGAACGGCTTGGCCAGGTAGTCCTCCGCGCCCGCGTCGAGCCCCGCCACCCGGTCCGCCGGGTTCCCCCGCGCCGAGAGCACCAGGACGGGGGTGGTGATCCCGCTGCGGCGCAGCCGGCTCAGGAGGTCGAGGCCCTCGACGGCGGGCAGCCCGCGGTCGAGGACGGCGACGTCGTAGTCGCGGGTGAGGCCGTAGTGCAGGCCGGTGTGGCCGTCCGGCGCCACGTCCACCCCGTAGCCCTCGTCCGTCAGGAGCTCGGTGAGCATGTCTGCCAGCTCGGCCTCGTCTTCGACGAGCAGGACCCGGGGCACCGGTTCGGTCACGGTCGCCATCATGCCCGCACTACTCGGGCTCCCACGGATCTCCAAGAAATCGGGCGTCCACTGGCGGCATGGTCTCCCCCGATCCCCGCACGCGCCGCACCGCCCGAGACCGCGGGCTGCGCCGGGCCGGTGTCGCCACCGCCTGGGCCGCCGTGGGCGGGCTCACCGCCACCGCGGTCGCCGCCGCCGTACTGGCCCAGCCCGCCACGGCAGCCCCCACCGCATCCGACGACGTGCCCCCGGCGAGCGTCGCCCCCGCGACTCCGCCCGACACGCCCGCCCTTCCCCGGGCCACCACACCTGCGGCACCCGGGTACCAGAGGTCCGGCGGTGGCGCGTCGACCGGTGGATCCGGGTCGGTCCTCCAACCACCCGCGCAGGCGCCCCGGCTCGTCCACTCCGGCGGGTCGCACGCGAGTTCGGGCGCGTCGTGACCGCGACGGTGGTGCTCGCCCCGCCCGCCACGGAGTCCTTCCCCGCGATCGGGACCACCGCGACGGTCGTCGTCACCGACCGGGCCGCGCTCGCGACCGCGGCCGCGCTGTTGCGCGCGGACCTCGACGCGCTCGACCGGGCCTGCTCGCGGTTCCGGGGCGACTCCGAGCTGCGTCGCGTCGAGGCCGCCGCGGGCACCGCGATACCGGTCGGGGACGTCCTCGCCGAGCACGTCGACGCCGCGCTCGACGCCGCCCGGGCGACCGACGGGCTGGTCGACCCGACCGTGGGAACCTGCCTGGAGGCCTTGGGCTACGACCGTGACCTCGCCGAGGTCCGCGACACCGACGAGGCCGTGGACCCGGTACCGGCCCCGTCCTGGTCGCGGCTGGCGTGGGATCGGACGACGCGCCGGCTCGCGGTGCCGCGCGGGGTCCGCGTCGACCTCGGCTCGACGGCCAAGGCGCTGGCCGCCGATCTCGCCGCGGCCCGGATCGCCGAGCGTGCCGGTGTGGGAACGCTGGTCGGTCTCGGTGGGGATCTCGCCGCGGCGGGACCGCCGCCGGACGGGGGGTGGCGGGTCCGGGTCGGGGACGACCACGCCGCGGCCGGACCGGGCCCGATCGTCGCGATCCGGTCCGGTGGGCTGGCCACCTCGGGGACGACCCGGCGGCGATGGCGGCGCGGTGCGCTCGCCTGCCACCACGTCGTCGACCCGCGGACCGGGCGACCCACCGACGGGCCGTGGCGCACGGTCAGCGTGGCCGCCGCGAGCTGCCTCGCCGCCAACACCGCCGCGACCGCAGCGCTCGTCCTGGGCGCCGACGCCCCCGACTGGCTGGTGGGGCTGCGCCTGCCCGCCCGGTTCGTCGACCGCGACGGCGCGGTGCGGACGGTCGCGGGCTGGCCTGCCGAGGCACGCCTCTGATGTGGACCTGGTACGCGAGCCGCGCGGCCGGGCTCGTCTCGCTCGTGCTGCTCACCGCGACCCTCCTGCTCGGGATCGCAGGCACCACCCGCGCCGGGACCCGACGCTGGCCGCGGTTCGCCGTGGCCGCGCTGCACCGCAACCTGTCGCTGCTCGCCGTCGCGTTCGTCGGGCTGCACATCGCGACCGCGGTCCTCGACGGCTACGTCCCGATCCGCTGGCTCGACGTCGTCGTCCCCTTCCTCTCCGCCTACGCCCCGTTCTGGCTCGGGCTCGGCGCGGTCGCCGTGGACCTGCTGCTCGCCGTGGCGGTGACCAGCCTGCTCCGGGTCCGGATCGGGCTGCGGACCTGGCGGGTGGTGCACCTGAGCGCGTACGCGTGCTGGCCGCTCGCCGTCGTGCACGGGCTCGGCGTGGGCGGGGCCGACTCGACCACCGGCTGGGTCCTCGTCCTGACGCTGGGCTGCATCGCCGCGGTGGGGATCGGGCTCGTCCGGCGGCTGCGCACCTGGAGCGGGGCACCGCGATGACGGCCGTCGTCCCCACCTCGCGGCTCCTCGCCGGCTGGGCCCTCGACGGCCGCCCCGAGGACCTGGCCACCCATCACCGCAGGCACGGCCCCCTTCCCGAGCTCGGCCTCGACGCGCTCGCCGACCGCGTGGACGCCGCGGGCCTGCGCGGACGCGGCGGCGGCGGGTTCCCCACCGCCCGCAAGCTGCGGGCCGTCGCCGCTCACCGACGCCGGCCCGTCGTGGTGGCCAACGGTTGCGAGGGTGAGCCCGCGTCGCAGAAGGACGCCGCCCTGCTCGCGTGCGCCCCGCACCTGGTCCTCGACGGCCTCGTGCTGGCCGGGCGCGCCCTCGGCGCGACGACCGCGATCCTCGCGGTGCACACCGCGGGCCACCTCCGCGAGCAGCTCGCGATGCGGAACGACCCGATCCCGATCGACCTTCGCGAGGTGCCGGCCCGCTACGTGGCGAGCGAGGAGACCGCCCTCGTCCGGTTCCTCTCCGGCGGACCGGCGACACCGACCACGAGCCCGCCCCGGCCCGCCGAACGCGGTGTCCGCGGACTCCCGACGCTGGTCGACAACGTGGAGACCCTGGCCCAGCTCGCCCTGGTCGCCCGGTACGGCCCCGAGTGGTTCCGCTCCGTCGGCACCCCCGACCTGCCCGGCACCCTGCTGGTGACCGCCGGTGGCGCGATCGCCTCCCCCGGCGTCGTCGAGGTGCCCGGTGGCACCCCCGTCCGCGCCGTCCTCGACCGGGCGGGCGGCCCCACCGAACCCGTCCAGGCCGTCCTGTCGGGCGGCTACGGCGGCGCCTGGCTCCCCGTCTCGGCGATCGACACCCCCCTCACCCACGCCGCCCTGCGCCGGGCCGGATCGAGCCTCGGCGTGCCGATCCTGCTGGCTCTCCCGGCCCGGTCCTGCGGGCTCGCCCAGACCGCCCACCTGCTCCACTACCTGGCGCTGCAGTCCGCCGGGCAGTGCGGACCGTGCCGCTTCGGGCTGCCTGCGGTGACCGCGGACCTGACCGCCATCGCCTGCGGCACCCGCGACGCCCACGACGCCCACGCCCGCCTGCTGCGCCGCCTCGACGTCGTCACCGGACGCGGGGCCTGTGCCCTCCCCGACGGCGCGGTACGCCTCGCCCGCAGTGCCGTGACGGTGTTCGGCACCGACCTGCGGCACCACCTGCGAGGCCGGCCCTGTGTCGGGGCGGGCGACGGCCCGTACTTCCCGCTGGAGGCCCGGTGAGTGCCCCGGAGCGCCGCCTGCGCGTCGACCCGACCGCCTGCACAGCGCACGGCCTGTGCGCGGACCTGCTTCCCGAGCACGTCGAGCTCGACGAGTGGGGCTACCCGATCCTCGCCGACCGTCCGGTCGCGCCGGGCGAGCTGCGGAGCGCCCGGGCGGCCGTCGCGGCCTGCCCCACCCTCGCCCTGCGGCTCGCGCCGAGGGATCGGTGAGGATGGCCGAACCGGACCTCAGGATCGCCTCGCCTCGCCGGCGGCGAGCCGCCCCGACCGGTTCCCTGGTGTCATGAACGGAACGCATCGCGACGAGCCCCACGGCGGCGGCCTGGGCGACCGCCTGAACCGGCTGCGCGCCGGGGTGCTGGGGGCCAACGACGGCATCGTGTCCGTCGCCGGGCTGGTCGTCGGGGTCGCGGGCGCCACGACCGAGCGCGGACCACTGTTCACCGCGGGTCTCGCCGGGCTGGTCGCAGGCGCGGTCTCGATGGCCCTCGGCGAGTACGTCTCGGTCAGCAGCCAACGCGACACCGAACTCGCACTGCTGTCCACGGAGAAGCGCGAGCTGCGCGAGGACCCCGACACCGAGCTGGCCGAGCTCGCGGCCCTCTACCGCGCCAAGGGCCTCACCGCGCCGACCGCGGAGACGGTCGCCCGCGAGCTCACCGCGCACGACCCGCTCGGGGCCCACCTCGACGCCGAGCTCCACCTCGATCCCGAGGAGCTCACCAACCCCTGGCAGGCCGCGGCCGCCTCGGCCCTGTCGTTCGTCCTCGGTGGCCTGCTCCCGCTCCTCGCCATCCTGCTGCCGCCGCCGACCTGGCGGGTCCCGGTCACCGTCGCGGTCGTCCTGCTCGCCCTCGGCATCGCCGGGGTGCTCAGCGCCCGGATCGGCGGCGCGAACCCCCGCCGCTCGGTCCTGCGTGTCGTCGTCGGGGGCGCGGTAGGCCTCGGCGTCACCTACGTCGTCGGACACCTGTTCGGTGCCGCCGTGGGCTGAGCGACGAGCGCCTCGCGAAGCGGTCCCGATCCCGAGAGCCCAGGTGGCACGGACCCGGCGGAACCGTCAGCCCGGCCGGGAACCACCGGGGAAGGGCTGCGGGCTGTACTGCACGGATCCCCAGGCCGCGCGGGCGCCACTGTCGCCGATGCGCACCACCTGCACCGCCGACACCGCGGCCAGGACGACCGTGAGCACCATCAGCGTCGCGCTGAGCACCCGGGACCGGGCGAGCCACGACCGCGGTGCGGCCGTGGTACCCGGGCCACCCACGGTGTCGCGCCGCCGCAGGCGGTCGAGCAGCACCAGGGCGGCGACGACCACGAAGAGCGGGCCGACGAAGACCAGCAGCTGGTCGCCCAGCTCGGCGTGGGTCCGGATGGCGTCGGTGCGGGGCAGGTTGCGCTCGAGCCCCTCGCCCGTGCTCGTGGCGATCGGGAGCGAGACCGCGGCGAGCAGCGTCAGCACCGCGACCGGCACCCCGGATCGGCGGCGGGCGGCGGGCCAGAGCGCCACCACCAGACAGCCCAGGACGGCGGCGGGCACCAGAACGACGACCGCGTGCACCGCGAGCGGGTGCAGCGGCAGTCCGAACAGGAACGTGGGCAAGGGTCCGCCTTCCGTGCGAGGTCGACCGCGATCGTCGCGACGGAATCTCAGAGCTTCCTTGGAGCCGCCCCCCGGGCCGCCTCGAGCAGCACGCGGCGTTCGGCGGCGTCGATCGCCGCCCTGGCCTGGCCGACGACGTCGGGGTTGACCGAGATGGCCGAGATGCCCGCCCGGACCAGGAAGTCCACGAAACCCGGCCTGCGGCTCGGGGCCTGCCCACACAGCGACGTCGGCACGCCCAGCAGGGTGGCGCGCTCGATGATCGTGGCGATCGCGTCGAGCACCGCGGGATCGGACTCGTCGTAGAGCTCGGCGAGCCGCTCGGCGTCCCGGTCCACGCCCAGCACGAGCTGGGTCAGGTCGTTGCTGCCGATCGACACGCCGTCGATCCCCAGGCCGACGTACTCGCCCAGCCAGTGCACCACCGACGGAACCTCGGCGGTCAGCCAGCGTTGCAGACCGCGCTGGCGCCCGAGGGGGCTGCCGTCGACCAGCTCCAGCACCGCGGCCAGCTCCCACCGGGTCCGGACGAACGGGATCATGAGGTGCACGTTCGGGGTGCGCTCCCGCACCTCGGCGAGCATCCGCAGCTCCAGCGCGAAGAGGTCGGGCTCACGCAGGTAGCGGTAGGCCCCGCGGTACCCGATCATCGGGTTGCGCTCGACCTGCTCGAACTCCGCCCCGCCCGCGAGGTGGCGGAACTCGTTGCTGCGCAGGTCCGTGGTCCGGTAGAGCACGGGGCGGGGGGCGAAGGCGCGGCCGATGCGGCCGACGGCGTCGGACATCGCGGCGACGAACGCGTCCGCCTCGCCTGCGGCGAGCATGGCCCTGGGGTGCCGGTTGCCCAGGGCGGCGGTCAGGGCCACCTCGGCACGCAGCAGCCCGACACCGTCGACGTCCAGCGCGGCGATCCGCTCCGCGGTCTCGGGCAGGGCGAGGTTCACGTGCAGCTCGGTGCCGGTGGCGATGCGGGGCACGACCGGCGCGGCGGCCTCCCGCACGACGGCGGGCGCGCCTCCGCGCACGATCTCTCCGGCCGTGCCGTCGACGGTCACCAGGTCGCCCTCGCCGAGCGTGGCGGTCGCCTCCCGGGTCCCGACCACACAGGGGATCCCCAGCTCGCGCGCGACGATGGCGGCATGGCAGGTCGCCCCGCCCTGGTCGGTCACGACCGCGGCGGCGCGGCGCAGCGTCGGGAGCCAGTCGGGGTCGGTGCGGGGCGCCACGAGCACCTCGCCGATCTGCAGCCGCGCCCCTTCGGCGGGTTCGTGCAGGATCCGGACCCGGCCACTCGCCCGGCCGGGGGCGGCGGCGAGGCCGGACGCGAGGATCGGGCCGACGGCCGCCCCCGCGGGGGCGGACGCGGGCGGGCCGAGGGTGGTGATCGGGCGGGTCTGCAGCAGGTGCAGCTCGCGGGCGACCATGGCCCACTCGACGTCCTGCGGTTCGCCGTAGTGCTCCTGGACCCGCAGCGCGAGGCGAGCGACGGCGTCGGCGTCCGCGTCCTCGAGCACCCGGGCGGCGGCCCGTTCGCTGTCCAGGGTCACGGTGCGGTCCCGTCCGTCCCGACCACGGACGATCTCGTGGGTCTGCCTGCCGACCCGCACCGAGACCAGGTGCAGGTCGGGGGCCGAGAACTCGTAGGTGTCCGGCTCGACGGCGCCGCTGACCACGGCCTCCCCCTGACCGAGGGCCGCCTCGACGACCACCCGGTCCCGCCTGCCGGTCCGCGGGTCGGCGGTGAAGGCGACCCCCGCCCGCTCGGCGGCCACCATGACCTGCACGACGACCGCGACGGCCGGTTCCCCCGCCACCCCACGCTCGGCGCGGTACGCCACGGCCCGCGGCGCCACGGCGGAGGCCCAGCAGTCCACGATCCGCTCCATGAGCTCGGCGTGGCCGTGGACGTTGGTGAAGGACTCGTGGATGCCCGCGAACGAGGTCGCCGCGCCGTCCTCGCCCACGGCGGAGGACCGCACCGCCACGGCGAGCGGCCCGAACGCCTCCATCCCCAACCCGCTGTAGGCCGCGGAGACCTCCTTGTGCAACGCCGGACCGATTCCCGCCTTGCGGATCAGCGCGGCCATCCGGGCACAGCGGTCCTCCTGCACCGCCGCGTCCGCCGCGGCGAGGGCCTCGGTGTGGAGCGCGGCGATCTCGCCGCGGACCCCGCCTGCGTCCATCGCCGCCAGATAGGCGGCGGCGGGCACCACGAAGCCGTCGGGGACCGGGAAGCCCGCGCCGAGCAGTTCCCCGAGGTTCGCGGCCTTGCCGCCGACCTCGGTCGCGTCACCGCGTCCGACGAGGGCGAGGGGGCGCAGCCGGGTGTCCTGGAGTGCGGCGGTGTCCTGCGACGTGGGCTCTGCGGTCATGCCCGCACGATCGCCCGCCCGAACGGCGTCCACTGCGGCAGTCCGACCCGCACCGGGTGGACCGATGGTCCCGAGCGAGCCGGGCCGGGCCGAACGGCTCTGGCCCCGCCGATGGTGGCGTCCTACACCGGTGCGATGGCCGCACCAGACCTGCCTCTCCCGACCGGCCGCGCCCACTCGGCAGGTCACGCCGTGCTGCACGCCGTGCGGACCGAGGTCGCCGCGCTGGCAGAGCTCGATCCCGCCGTGCGGGCGGACGCGCCCGACGCCGTGCACCGGATGCGCGTCACGGCCCGCAGGCTACGAGCCGTGCTCCGGGTCTTCCACCGCGTCCTCGATCCCGCGGTGACCCGCCCGCTCGAAGGTGAGCTGCGGTGGCTCGCCGGTGAGCTCGGCGCCGCGCGAGACGCCGAGGTGGTCGGTCCGCTGCTCGCCGCCGACTGCGCGCGGCTCCTCCCGGACGAGGTCGTCGGACCCGTCGCGGACCGGCTGCGCGCGGCCACGACGGCACGTCACGACGCCGCCCGCGGACGGATCCCGCTGTGCTTGGACAGCATCCGCTACGCCGCTCTACGACAGGGGCTCGACGCCCTGGTCACGGACCCGCCGTGGGGGCGTCGAGCGACCTCCCGCGCCGACCGCGAGCTGACCCGGTCACTGCGTCGCTGCCTCGGCGACGTCCTGGGGGCGTTCGCCGCGGTCGACTCGGCCGACCCCGATGCCCGCGACGCGGCCCTGCACGACGTCCGCAAGGCGGTCAAGCGGCTGCGCTACGCCACCGAGGTCGCGCTCCCTGAGCTGCCCGGGCCCGCGCGGGCACTCCTCTCCGCGCTCACGCCGGTGCAGCGGCTGCTCGGCGACCGTCAGGACACGGTGGTCGCGCGCACCGTGCTGCGCGAGCTCGCCGCCTCGGCGGGCGAGCGCGGCGAGAGCGAGTTCACCTACGGTGTGCTGCACGCCCGCCAAGCGGCCGCCGCCGCCCGCCTGGACGAGGCGCTGCCCACCGCCCACCGCACCCTCGTGCACGCGGGATCGAGCTGGCCGGGCACGGCCCGGTAGAAGCGAGCAGTGGTAGGGCACGGTGGTAGGGCACGGTGGCCCTTCGTCCCCCTGCGCGGCGGGCGGTGGACGGCGTCGGCGAGCCGGTCGCCCCTGCCCGGGGACGCCGGGTCCGGGCGAGCATCGTCGCGGTCGTTCGAGGGAGGAGCCATGGTCGTGTCGCGGTCGTTCGCCGAGGCGCTGCGCCCCGGTCTGAGCGCCCTGCGGCGCAGGGACGGCCCTGCCGTGCGCGGGGATCTCCTCGGCGGGCTGACCGTGGCCGCCTACCTCGTCCCGCAGGTCATGGCCTACGCCGCCCTGGCGGGCCTCGCACCCGTGACGGGCCTGTGGGCCTCGCTCGGGGCCCTGGCGCTCTACGCCGTCCTCGGCACCTCCCGACTGCTGTCCGTCGGTCCCGAGTCGACGACGGCCCTGCTGACCGCGGTGTCCGTGGCGCCGCTCGCCGCCGGGGACCCCGGCCGGTACGCAGCGCTCGCGGCCGGGCTCGCGCTCGTCGTCGGTGTGATCAGCGTGCTGGGCCGGATCGCCCGGCTCGGGTTCCTCGCGGACCTGCTCTCCCGTCCGGTGCTCGTGGGCTACATGGCCGGGATCGCGGTGATCATGGTCATCGGCCAGCTCGGGTCGCTCACCGGCGTGCGGCTCGACGGCGACGGCCCCGTCGGTGAGCTGGTCTCGCTGGTCGGCGGACTCACCCAGGTCCACCTGCCGACGCTCGTGCTGTCCCTGGTCGCGCTGGTGCTGTTGTTCGTCGGTGCCCGGCTGGCACCGCGCGCCCCCGTCCCGCTCGTGGTCGTGCTGCTCACGGCCGGGGCGGTCACGCTGCTCGGTCCGGCGGCGGCCGGGATCGCGACCGTCGGGACCGTGCCCGCCGGGTTCCCCGTGCCGAGCCTTCCCGGTCTGGGCCTCGCCGACTACGGCGGGCTCGTGCTGCCTGCGCTCGGTGTCGCGGTCGTCGCGTTCTCCGACGTGGTGCTCACCGGTCGCGCGTTCGCCCACCACACCGAGGCGCCCGACGGCGACCGGGAGCTGCTCGCGCTGGGCGCCACCAACCTCGCCTCCGGGGTGCTCGGCGGGTTCCCGGTGAGCAGCAGCGGTAGCCGCACGGCGTTGGGGAAGGCCACCGGCGCCCGCAGCCAGCTGCACTCGGTCATCGCACTCGTCGTGGTCGCAGGCGTGCTGCTCTTCGGCGGTGCCGTGCTCGGCACGCTGCCTCGGGCCGCGCTGGGAGCCCTGGTGGTGTTCGCGGCGGTGCGGCTCGTCGACGTGCGGGAGTTCCGGCGGATCGCCGCGTTCCGGCGCAGCGAGCTGCTCCTCGCCCTCGCCACGGTCGCCGCGGTCCTCGCGCTGGGTGTGCTCTACGGCGTGCTGGCGGCCGTGGGTCTCTCCCTGCTGGACCTGGTGCGGCGCATCGCCCGCCCGCACTCGGCCGCCCTCGGGTTCGCGCCCGGGGTCGCCGGGATGCACGACGTGGGGGACGTCCCCGGCGCACAGCAGGTACCCGGTCTGCTGGTCCACCGCTACGACGCCCCGCTGTTCTTCGCCAACGTCGAGGACTTCCGGCGCAGCGTGCACCGGGCCGTCGCGGCCGCCCCGGTGCCGGTCCGTTGGGTCATCCTGGACCTGGAGGCGGTGACCGAGCTCGACCTCACCGCCGCGGACGCCCTGTGCGCCCTCGCCCGCGAGCTCACCGCCGATGGGATCGTGCTGGGCACCGCGCGTGCGAAGCGGGAGCTCGTGGCCGATCTCGAGGCGGGCGGGGTGCTGGCACTCCTGGACCGCACCCGGCTCTACCCGACCATGCCCACCGCGGTCGCGGCCTACCACGCCGAGACCGACCCGCCCCGAGACGCCGCGGGCTGAGGCGCCGGTCGGCAGTCGCTCAGCGCAGCGGCACCGTCCAGCGCAGGACCGTCCCCCCGCCGTCGGCCGGGTCGAGCGCGAACTCCCCGCCCCGCCGCTCGGCCCGCCGCCGCAGGTTCCCGAGTCCGCTGCGCCTGCCCGCGGGCTCGATCCCGACGCCGTCGTCATAGACCACGACCTCCAGGCGCGCCCCCGACGGCCCCTGCTCGACCACGAGATCGACCTCGACGTGCGCCGCGTGCGCGTGCCGCACGACGTTACTCAGGGCCTCCCGCAGGACGGCGACGACATCGTCCACCACCGACTCGTCCTCCCCCACGAGGCTCTCGGCCGGGCCGCTGAACCGCAGCACCGGTCTGAACCCGAGGGGCTCGGTCGCGTCGGTCACCACGTCGAGGATGCGGCCCCGGATCCCGTCCTCGCCGGGCGCCCGCGCCAACGAGAAGATGCTGGTGCGGATCTGCGCGATCGTGTCGTCGAGATCCTGCACCACGGTGAGCAGTCGGTCCGCGTCCGGGCCCAGGCGGGCCGCCACCGCCTGCACGGACAGTCCAGCGGCGAACAGCCGCTGGATGACGTGGTCGTGCAGGTCCGCGGCGATGCGTTCGCGCTCGTCCAGCACGGTCAGCCGCTCCCGCTCGGCGCGGGCATCGGACAGCTCCAGCGCCACCGCGGCCTGGCTCGCGAAACCGGCGATCATGTCGAGGTCCTCCGCCCCGAACGCCGTCCGACCGGTGGTGCGGAGCACGGCCAGCACGCCCTCGACCCCGGCGGACCCGACCAGGGGGACGACCACCGTCGGGCCTGCGTCGATCTCGTCCACCACGGGATCGGGCTCGAGGCCCCCGCGCGCGCGGGGCTCGCTGAGCCGCAAGGGCTCGGCGGTGGAGAAGACGTGCCCGGCCAGAGAGCCACCCACGGCGAAGGAACGGCGACGCAGTCGGCGGACGCTCTCCCGCGCGCGATCGCTCGCCACGACGTACTCGATCCTCAGCGTCTCGCGCGCCGGGTCCACCGGCAGGCTCACGAGGGTGAGATCGGCGTCGGCGAGCTCCAGGGCCCTTCGGGCGAGGGCCTGGAGCGGCTCACGGCCGGACCCGGCCAGGATGTCCCGGGTGGCCGCCGCCGTCGCCGCCATCCACTCGCCACGCACCGTCGCGGAGCGGTAGAGCCTGGCGTTGTCGATCGCGACGGCCGCGGTCGCCGCGAGCGACCTGGCGAGCTCCTCGTCCTCCTCGCTGAACTCCCCGCGCACGCTGTCGGTCAGGTAGAGGTTGCCGAACACCTCGTCCCGGATCCGGATCGGCACGCCCAGGAAGCTGCACATCGGCGGATGTCCCGCCGGGAAGCCCGACGAGCGGGGATCGGCCCCGAGGTGGGTGAGCCGGATCGGCGCGGCCTCGTCGATCACCGCACCGAGGATCCCCTTGCCCTGCGGCAGGTCCCCGATCTCGGCGACCGTGGCGTCGTCCATCCCGCTGTGCACGAACTCGGCGAGCCCACCGCCTGCGCCGAGCACGCCGAGCGCCGCGTACCGGGCGCCGACCAGCTCGCGCGACTCCTCCGCGATCCTGCGCAGCACCACGGGCAGCGCCAGCTGCCCGACGACGGCCTGGTTCGCCCGGAGCAGCCCGCGCAACCTGCCCTGGGTGGCCATGACCTCGCCCGCCCGGTCCACCAGCTGGAAGAGGAGCTGGTCGAGCTCGAGGCGGGGCATGTCGGGGAAGTTCAGCGGTGGGTCCTCGGCGGCGGGCGCCCGACCGGCGTCGCCCGGAGTGTCAGCGGACATGGGCGTGCTCTCCCTGCTCCACCGGCCGACAGTAGCGATCCGAGTCGCCCACGTCGACAGTGCCGTTCGGGCGCGTCAGCGCGAGGCCGTCCGGCGGCGCCCCGCCCACCGGAAGACCTCGTCGACACCCCACACCACGACGGGCATCGGCAGCAGGCAGGCCACGACCCAGCCGGGCAGCGCGGCGGTACCGAACACGATCTGCAGGGGCGGTGCGTAGATCACCGCGGCGGCGAAGGCGATCTCGAAGGCGATGCCCCACATCAGCATCCGGTTGCCGAACAGGCCGACGCGCCGCAGCGAGGTGCGGTCGGTGCGGGCGGCGAAGGCGGTGCCGATCTGGCACGCCACGATCGCGGCGAAGCTCGCCGTCGTCGCCTGCAGGTACGCCAGGTGCAGCGGTGTCCCCGACCCCGTCGGAGCGCCGGGAACCCATCCCGCCCGGAACAGGACCAGCAGGAAGAGACCGAGGCCCAGAGCGGCCGCGACCAGGCCCATCAGTCCCCAGGCGCGCAGCAGCATCCGGCGGTCGATCACCCCGCTGCCCGCCCGACGCGGAGGGCGGTTCATGATGCCCGGTTCGGCCCGCTCCCGGCCGAGCGCGAGCGCGGGCAGGGTCTCGGTGCCGAGGTCGACGGCGAGGATCTGCAGCACGGTGAGCGGCAGGGGGATCGCCCCGCCCGACAACGCGAACAGCAGGAACGGCAGCACCTCGGGCACGGCGTGGGCGAAGATGTACAGCACGAACTTGCGGACGTTCTCGAAGACCCGCCTCCCCTCCTCGATCCCCGCGACCACGGTCGCGAAGTTGTCGTCGGTGAGGATCATCGTGGCGGCCTCGCGGGCCACGTCGGTGCCGCCGCGGCCCATCGCGACGCCGATGTCGGCGTGGTGCAGCGCCGGGGCGTCGTTCACCCCGTCGCCGGTCATGGCGACGGTTCCGCCGCCGCTTCGTACCGCGTCGGCGATCCGTAGCTTCGCCTCCGGCGCCGCCCGGGCGAACACGATCTCCTCGCGCCCGGCCAGCAGCGCGGTGAGTGCGGAGTCGGAGAGCGCGTCGAGGTCCTCGACGACCCGGTCCGCGCCCAGCCCGACCCGACGGGCGATCTCGGCGGCCGTGCGACCGTTGTCCCCGGTCACGACGTGCACCCGGATCCCCGCATTGTGGCAGGCCGCCACCGCGGCCGGGACCTCGGGCCGCGGCGGGTCCAGCAGCCCCACCAGCCCGAGCAGCCGGAGTCCGTCCCCCTCGACGGCCTCCCGGTCCGGGACCGGGCCGGCTGCGGGGAGGTCCCGCGCCGCAACGGCGAGGACCCGCAGGCCCCGCCCCGTCATCGCGTCGATCGCCACCTCGACGGCGGCCCCGGCCGCGAGGCCCAGCCCGCACCGGGGCACGACGACCTCGGGCGCCCCCTTCAGATGTATCCGCAGGCCATCGCCCACCGGGTCCAGGGTCGCCATGGTGCGGCGTCGGGCGTCGAAGGCGTAGAGGGCTCGGCGCTCACCGTCCCGCGTCCCCACGCCCACCTCGACGCCCGCCTGCTCGGCGAGCCGCAGCAGCGCCAGCTCGGTCGGGTCGCCGGTGCCCGCGGCGAGGTCGGCGGTCGCGCACCGGGCCAGCGCCAGGGCGAGGTCCGGCGCGGGCGGCGCGGGCGCGCCGGTGGCGTCCCGCACCTCCTCGACCGTCATCCGCCCGACGGTCAGCGTGCCGGTCTTGTCCGTGCAGATGACCGTCGTCGAGCCGAGGGTCTCGACCGCCGAGAGGCGTTTGACCAGGGCCCCGCGCCGAGCCATCGCCCGCACCCCGCCCGCCAGGGCGAGCGTGATCGTCGGGAGCAGGCCCTCGGGGACGTTGGCCACCAGCAGTCCGACGGCGAACACCGCCGCCTCGGTCCAGGACAGCCCGGCCAGCACACCGAGGGGCAGGAACGCCACTCCGACGCCCACCGCCACCGCGGCGATCAGGTAGGCGACCCGGCGGACCTGGCGTTCGAGCGGGCTCTCCGACTGCCCGGGCCGCCCTGTCAGCGCGGCGATCCGGCCGATCTCGGTGGTGCGGCCGGTGGCGTGCACGACCGCCTCCGCCGAACCCCCGACGCAGGCGGTCCCGCTCCACACGAGGACCGGTGAGTCCAGCGACCGCCCGGCGCGGTCGTGGGCCAGGGCGTCCCGCTCCACCGGCTCGGACTCACCGGTCAGCGCGGCGGCGTCGATCTCCAGGGCGCCGGTCAGCAGCCGGGCGTCCGCGGGCACGCGATCCCCCTCGGCGAGCAGGACGACGTCACCGGGCACGAGGTCCGCGACCGCCACCTCGGCCACCGTCTCGTCCCGGCGGACCCGGGCGTGCGGCGGCAGGTACCGGCCGAGCGCCTCGACCGCCCGCCCGGCCTGCGTCTCCTGGACGAAGGCGAACACCGCGTTGAGCGCGACGACGGCCAGGATCGCCCAGGCGAGCTCGGCGGTCCCGGACACCCACGCCAGCACGGCCGCCGCGACCAGCAGCAGGGCGAGCGGGTGGGTGAACTGGCGGACCAGCGCGCGCGGCCATTCCCGGCCGGCACGGTGCTGCAGGACGTTGGGCCCGTAGCGCTGCAGGCGGCGCACCGCCTCCGCGGAGGTCAGACCCTCCCGCGAGGCCCGCAGATCCCGCAGCAGGCGGTCGGCGGGCTCGCGGGGGTCGGGGCCGGGCCCGGTGGTCTCGTCCGCGGGGACGGCGTGGTGCAGGACCGGCATGACGGCTCCTCTCCGGGTTCCCTCGTCGAGTCAACCGCCGCCCGTCGACGCGCTGGAGGGGCCGGTGGTCATCCGCGCCGGTGCCTTCGCCACGCCTTCCCGGGCCTTCCGGCCCTGCCCGGTCAGCGCTTCGTGGCCGCCAGGACGCTCGCCGGACACCGTGGTCCGACGATCATGACCGGGCACTGTGCGCTCAGCACCACCCGGCGCCCGACCTCGCCGAGGGCGAGCGCGGCCGAGCGACCACGCGCCCCGATCACCACGAGCTGGGCGCCCCGGGAGGCCTCGGCGAGGGCGTGGGCGGGGCGGTCCCGCACCACCGTGCGGCGGACCGGGACGTCGGGGTACCTCGCGCGCACCGCGGCGACCCGGGCGTCCACAGCCCGCTGGACGTCGGCGGCGAACGCCGCGAAGTCGAGGTCGGGCACGCCGTCGAGCGGGGCGTCGCTCCAGGCGTGGACGATCTCGACCGGGGCACCGCGCTCGCGCGCCTCGCGGAAGGCGACCGCGACCGCCCCGTCCGCGTCCACCGAGCCGTCCACCCCGACCACGACCTGGGCTCGCGGGTCCGGGTCGCCCGCCCGGTCGACGATGACGAGCGGGCAGCTCACCCGCGCGGCGAGGCCGACGCCGATGAGTGAGCCCTCCCATCCCCCGCGCGGACCCCCGATCACGAGGACGTCGGCGCCGTCCGCCTCCCGGGCGAGCACCTCGGCCGGGGTCCCGCCGCGCACGCACTGCTCGATCCGGGTCGCGGGCAGGCGGTCCACGGCGAGCTCGACGGCCCGGGCGAGGTCGGCCGCGGCCACCTCGGCGCGGGCCGAGCGTGCCGCCGTGGTCGCCGTGACGGCCGCGGGCCCGGCCGGCGCGTCGGCGTGCCATTCGACGACCTCCACGAGCCGCAGCACGGCGTCCCTCCGGTGGGCCTCCCGAGCCGCCCACCCCACCGCCGCCAGGGCGGACGACGAACCGTCGACCCCCACCAGCACCACCGCGGTCATCGCATGTGCTCCGGGATGTGGTCGAGGACGGCCAGGACCTCGCGGGCGAGGGCGACCGCCGCGTCCCGGTCCAGGGCGGAGTGTTCGGTGATCGTCGTCGCGACGAGGTCGATCCGCCGCTCGTACGCGGTCCGGTACGGCGGACGCGAGTCGGTGGTGGTCATCGGGTTCTGTCCTTCCTGGGGGGTTCTCCTCGGTCCGACGCTAGGAAGGGGGCCCTCCGGAGGGCAGAGGCCGGACGACCCCGCCGCCCGTGCCCATGGACCCGGACATGAGTCGGGGCGGGCGTTCGGTGTGAACGCCCGCCCCGACTCGGGACTCACCCGCCCGCTCCCCAGAGGCCGGGTGAAGGTCTGCGCGGCCCGCGGGCCGACTCCTCGGTCGCTGCCGAGGTCCGTCACGTGTCGCTGTGCGGACCAGACGATGGTGAGCCCGGCGCCGCGGGTCGACCAGGGACCAAAGGCCCCATCGTCGGGAGCCGACGGAGACCGTCCAGGAACTCCCGTCGAGCGACGCCGACGAGCACCGTGTGAGCGATCGAGCCGCGCACCGATACCAGCGTCAGGACCCGGCTGAGCCGAGCCGCGTACCACTCGGCCCGCTGCGCCCCGTCCCACTCGTAGAGGCCGCGGTAGACCGCGGTGGTCGGATCGGTGAGCCAGAGCTTGGACACGAAGCCCGGGAAGCCCGCGAACAGCGGCGTGTTCACCACGCAGGTCCCGCGGAAGACCGCGTGCGCCCACCGGGCTCGACGAACCCCGCGCAGCCGGAACTCGACCACGAGCACGACGGGCTCCAGGGGACGGCGGCGGGGGACCGTGGTCTCCCGGAAGACCGTCGACCGCGACCCGCCCTCGTCGCGCAGCTCCCGGCCGACGAGCTCGCCCGGCGACGCCAGGGCCCGGGTCCGCACGAGCTGCGCGGTGGTGGCCACGGAGCGCAGCACCGCGCCGAACACCTCACGCGCCGACGGGACGGTGCGCTCGGGGAGGACGCCGTCGCGCCCGTCCGGGGTCATCCCTCGCCCCGATCGGGGTCGACCGCGCGAGTCCGGTCCCCGTCGAGCACGGCGCGGAGCCGCTCGTGCGTCACGAGGTCGATCTCCCCGGCGGCGAGGCGCTCGTCGAGGATCCGTCGGGCCCGGCCCGGGTCGTCGTCGGGGTCCAGGTCGGGCCCGCGGCGCCTGCGCCGGTCTGTCGCGGCGACCCCGATGGCCGCGCCTGCGGCCGCTGCGGCGAGCACCAGCAGCACCAGGACCAGGCCGACTCCACCGGTCGCGCCCCAGCCCCACATCCAGCCTCCCATCCAGCCTCCCGGTCCTCCCATCACCGGACCGCTCCGACCGGTTCACGCCGCGACCGGGCGGCGAGGACGATCACGACCACGCCGACGACCAGGAGTCCGATCCCCGTCCACAGCGCGGCGGTCGAGGCGACCCCGAGGACCGGCACCCGAGCGAGCACCTGCACGTCGGCAGCCACCGGCGCGCTGCCGTCGGGGTTCATGACCACGGCGGCCCAGGTCCCCGAGCGCGGTGTCCAGACGGCCGTCCGGGTCCCCGTGCCAGAGTCCGATGCCACCCAGAACGTCTGGGCCGCGGGCGGCGCCGCCGACGCGCGTCCGCCGACCTCCGCCACACCGGTGCCGCTGCGCCACACACCCTGGGCGACACCGGCGAGATAGCCGTCCACGTCCGCGGACGGCGCGATTCCGACGAACGACCCGCCGCCACCGGCCGCGGTCGCCCGGAGCTGGAGCTCACCGACGGCCCGGGCCAGCGCGTCGGAGTCCGAACCGGTGTCGACCACGACGGGTTCGGTGCGCAGCGCCGCGCCGCGGGTCGACGCGGCCCCGACTCCGGAGGCGACGAAGCCGGCGGCGTCGCGTCCGACCCGGTCGGTGACCAGCCCGGTCACCCCCGCACCCGCGAGCGCGAGGGCGAGCGCCGAGACGAGGGCGCCCACCACCAAGACCACCGTGCGACCTGCGGACGGCGGCGGCACCGAGCGCGTGGCGGGCGGTGCCGGCGGCGCCGCCACCGGGCGGTCGAGGACCGTCGCCCCGCTGGACCGCGACGGGCCGACCGGGGACGGAGCCGCCGCCGTGGGGGGGCCGGGCGGTGTGACCTCCGGCTCGGCCTCGCCGAGGTCGACGCGGAAAGGCGGGTACGCGTCCGTCATGAGGGCCGCGTAGGCCACGACCCGGACCGTCCACCGGTCGAAGCCGAGTACCGCGTCGTAGGCGCCCCGCGGATACCGGCCCGTGAACAGCAGCGCGACCAGCGCGAGGAGCACGAGGAGCCCGACGAGCCCGCCGTCGAAGGCGATCGACCCGGACGTCCCGATCCGGGCGATGGTCGTGCCGCCCGCGCCCACGAGGAACACCAGCACGAGATAGTGCGGGATCGCCAGCAGCCACCACTTGACCAGCACCAGCCCCCGGGACAGGTGCTCGGGGTAGTCGATGTCCAGCCGCGCCGGGTAGTCCGGGACGTCGGCGAGGGTGAACGGCGGGTAGCGGTCGGTGCCGTTCGCCGCGTACCCGTAGTAGGCGACCCGCCAGCCCCACCGCAGCACGCCGACGGTGAACCCGAAGATCACCCTCGGGTACCGGCCGGTGACGAGGATCGCGAAGAACGCGACGACGGTCAGCACCCAGAAGGCCACGGCGAGCACGGCCAGCACCACCAGGTGGGGGATCAACAGCAGCCATTTGACCAGCCACAGCCATCGCGACGGCTCGCCGTCCAGCCGCCCGGTGACCCTGACCGGGTAGGGGGTGTTCGTCATGGACCCAGCGTCGGAGGTCGCGCCCGCTCGCGGAAGGGACGGCGGTCCCTTCCCGAACAGCCCTTCGGCCCCCGCCGGTGGGCGGGCGAGAGCCACCCGGCGGGACCTTCGCCGCCGGCCGAGCGCCGCTCGGGGGACCAGGCTGGACGCGAGCATCGGAATCGAGGGAAGGACGGTCCACCGTGAGTGGGACAGCAGTCGAGCGGCGACGCGCCGTGCGGTTCGGGGAGCTGAGCCGGGGGCGCCGTGTCGGTCTGGTCGCCGCCGCGCTGGTCGATCTCGCGGGGCGGGCCGCGGTGCTCGTCGACCTGCGCGGCCGCCCCGCCGACGGCGTCCGCGGACCGCGCTGGGCGTGGGCGACGGCGGCGGCGCTGGTCAGCTCGGCGGGACTCGTCCCAGCCGCCTACTTCACCGTCGGGGTCCGCCGCACGACGTCCTGACCGCCGGCCCGAGCACCACCGAGGCTTCACGGGCGCTCCCCGCCGACCTGGACCGGACGGGTAGCGCCGAACGCCGAGGGGCGACGGAACCACACCAGACGGGCGAGGCGTCGGCGCGGCGCGACCGCGAGAGTCGGCACCGCGCGTGAGTCACCGCTCCACGAGGAGGAACACGGCATGAGGGACACGGTCGACGTCGTGGTGATCGCCGCGCTCGTGCGCGAGCGGCGCGCGGACGTCTGAGGCGGAGGAACGCCGTGACCACCGAACACCGACCGGCGCTCGCCGGCCACGTCCTGGCCGGGCGATCATGAGTCGCTGGAAGCCGCTGATCGCGCTGGGTCTCGCCCAGTTCCTCGTGGTGCTCGACACCGCCGTGATGAACGTGTCGATCAGCACCCTGGTCGCCGACTTCGACACCACCGTCGCCGCGATCCAGGCGGCGATCACCCTCTACACCCTCGTGATGGCGGCCTTCCTGATCACCGGCGCGACGCTGGGGGACATCCTGGGCAGACGCCGCGCGTTCGGGATCGGCCTGGTCGTCTACGCCGTGGGTTCGGCGCTGACCGCGGTCGCCCCCCAGCTGTGGGTGCTCGTCGCGGGCTGGTCGGTCATCGAGGGGCTCGGCGGCGCGCTCGTGCTGCCTGCCCTCGCCGCGTTGGTCGGGGGGAACTACCGCGGACGCGACCGGGCGGTCGCCTACGGGGTGATCGGCGGCCTGGCGGGAGCCGGGATCGCCGTCGGGCCACTGGTCGGCGGCTGGATGACGACGTATCTGAGCTGGCGGTGGGTGTTCGCGGGCGAGGTGCTGATCGTGATCGCCATCCTGCTGATGCTGCGCTGGATCGACGACGTCCCCGCCGAGGGTCCACGCCGCAGGCTCGACGTCGTCGGCGCCGCCCTCTCCGTCATCGGCCTGGCGCTCGTCGTGTTCGGGGTGCTGCAGAGCAGCGCATGGGGGTGGCTGGAACCGCGCAATCCCCCGTTCACCGTCTTCGGGTTCTCCCCCACGCTGTTCGTCGTCGCCGCGGGACTGGTCGTGCTCGGGCTGTTGCGCGGCTGGGTCCGCCGGCGCGAGGCCCGGGGCCGGGATCCGCTCGTGCGGTGGGAGCTGTTCGGGATCCGGTCGCTGCGTGCGGCCCTGTCGACCCTGCTCGCGCAGAACGTCATCCTGCTCGGGATCTTCTTCACGATCCCGCTGTACCTGCAGGTGGTGCTCGGAATGGACGCCTTCTCCACCGGGCTGCGGCTGCTCCCGGTCTCGGTCACCATGCTGGTCACCTCCATGGCGGCCCCGCTGGTGAACCGGTGGGCCGCGCCCCGGACCGTGGCCCGGGTGGCCTTCCTGGTCCTGTGCGGTGCCGCGCTCTGGCTCACGGCGGGGGTCCAGCCGGAGCTCGACGACCTGACGTTCGGCCTGGCCACGGCCCTCCTCGGAGTCGGCATGGGCCTGCTCGCGGGCCAACTCGGCAACGTGGCGCAGTCGAGCGTCGGCGAGTCCGAACGCAGCGAGGTCGGCGGCCTGCAGTACACCGCGCAGAACCTCGGCTCCTCGCTCGGCACCGCGCTCATCGGCGCGCTGCTGCTCGGGGGACTGACCACGGCGGCGGCGAACGGGGTCGGCGCGGCGCCGGTGCCCGACAGCGTGAAGCAGCAACTCGGCACCTCGTTGGAGACGGGACTGCCGTTCCTCTCCGTGGACCAGGTCCAGGGAGCCCTCACCGCGCAGGGCGTGGCCCCGTCCGACGTCGACACCCTGGTCGCGACGTACTCGCAGGCGCAGCTCGTCGGGCTCAAGGTGGGGCTGTTGGCGGCGGCCGCGATCGCGCTGTTCAGCCTGTTCCTGACCGGGGGCCTCCCGTCGCGGCGGATCGCGCCGCCCACGGGGCGGGCGGGGCCCACCGAGTCCGTGCCTGCGGCGGTCGCGGGAGGGGCGGCGGATGGAGCGACGTGAGCTCACCGCGGCCGGGAGAGTCGGGGCGGGCGCCTGGGCCGTCATCGGCCGCTGTCGCTGAGCTCGACGAGCCGGGCGACGCCCGCCGCGCTCACCACCCCGGTCAGCCTGCCGTGGTCGGCGACGACCGCCAGCAGATCGGTCCCGGGCAGCGCGCCGAGCGGGACCACCCGCTCCAGCGGGGTGTCGGCCGCGACGATCCGGTCGGCGGACAGCGACCGGCCCACGTCCCGGACCCGGGTCGTGGCCCGTCGGTCCGGCGCCACCCGCGTCAGGTCCCGCAGGGTGACGACGGCGACCGGCTCGCCGTCCAGCCCGACGACCGGGAACGCGGCCTCACGCGACGGACGCTCCGGCAGCAGCGCGATCACCGCCGCCACACTCCACCCGGCCTGCAGCAGCGGGTCCGGTGACGACGCGGCGTCGGCGGCGGTGCGACCGGCGAGGGCGCCGAGCAGGCGGCCCCCGGCTCGCTCCGCCGACGCGGAGGCGCCGAGGAACCACCCCATGGCCGCGAGCCACAGACCGGTGACGACCCCCCGCAGCGTGAACAGCAGTCCGGCCGCGATGAGCAGCAGCCCCAGCACCCGACCGGCCGCGGTCGCGGCGCGCCGCCCGCTGTCCCGGCTCCCGGTCACCCTCCACACCAGGGCCTCCAGCACCCGGCCGCCGTCCAACGGCGCGGCGGGCAGCAGGTTGAACACGGCCAGCAGCACGTTGACAGCGCCCAACCAGCCCAGCGACGCCGCGAGCAGCGGCGGTCCGCCGAGGGTGCCTGCCGCCGCGATTCCCAGCCCGAGGGCCGCCGAGGTCAGCGGACCCACCGCGGCGACGGCCGCGAGCGCCCCGGGTGACCTCGGCTCACCGCTCATCTCCGAGGTCCCGCCGACGATCCACAGCGTGACCCGGCGGACCCCGATCCCGAGGCGACGCGCGACCAGGACGTGGGCCAGCTCGTGCGCCATGATCGTGGCGACGAAGACGACGGCGGCGGCGACCCCGGCCAGGACCCGTCCGCCGAGGGACGCGTCCGGTACCTCCGCAGGCAGCACGGACGCCGCGAGGGCCCAGGCGAGGGGCGCCACGATCACGGCGACCGACCAGTGCAGCCCGACGGGGACGCCCCCGACCCGGCCGAGGCCGAGCACCCCGGCCCGGTGGTCCGCAGAGCGCGTCGTCATCACCGGCCCGACGTTAAGCGCGGCGGCGCCGGCCGACAGGGGCCGGATGGCCCCCCGGAGGTGCCCGACGGTCCCCTCCGCCTGGTGCGTCGCGGCCGAAGTCCGCTAAAGTCAGCCCAGACCGGTCCGCCTGAGCCCACAGTGCCGCCGGCTTCTCGATGGGAACGCTCCTGTCGCTCACCGACGCCTCGGCGTCCTCCCCTGGAACGTCCGCTCCCCCTCCCAGCGCCCGCCCGCAGCCGGGCGCGGCTCCACCATGCCCGGCGCACGGCTGGTCACCCCGCCGGGAGGAGACGGTGGACCCCGGTCCGCCCTCGGGCTGACCGGACATCGGCCGCCTGCGCGAAACCCCCCCTTCCGCCGCGGGCGGCCGACGGCCGGTGCGGGTCCGCGTCTTCCTCGCAGACCCGCACCGGTTCGAAGACAGTGAGCGTCTCCTCGTCCTGCTCCTCCGCGACGCACGCCCGACTCCGTCGTGGGCGACCGCGGCGTCTCCCCCACGCGAGGCCGGACGACACCGCGTCCTGGTGTCGACCGGCCCTGGAGCCCCTCGCGGGGCAGCGGTCGGATGGACGGGTGGACACGACGGACGAGAGCGGGCGCACCGTCGACCGACCGCGGACGGGGTGGATGGAGCTCGCGTTACTCGTGGTCACCCTCGCCGCCCTCGTCTCGGGTCTGGTCGCGTGGCGGACGGGCGGCCCGGCGAACCTGTGCTGGGGCATCGGGACGATCAGCGCGACGGTGCCGTCGCTGGTGTGGGTCGCCGCCGCGGTGCGCCGCGGTCACGTGGGCGTCGATCTGCTGGCGGTGCTGTCGCTCGTGGGCACCCTCCTGGTCGGCGAGTACCTGGCGGGCGCCTTGATCGCGGTGATGGTGGCGACCGGACGGGCGCTGGAGACCGCGGCCGAGCGACGGGCCTCGCGAGACCTGCGGGCGCTGCTGGAGCATGCACCGCGGACGGCGCGGCGGCGCGGCCCGGAGGGGGTCACCGTCATCCCACTCGACGACGTGGTGGTCGGTGACCTCCTCGAGGTCGGGCCGGGCGAGGTCGTCCCGGTCGACGGTCGGGTGGTCGACCGGAACGGCCGCGGCGCCGCCGCGCTGCTCGACGAGTCGGTCCTCACCGGGGAGTCCGCGTTCGTGGAACGTGCGCCGGGCGAGACCGCGCGCAGTGGGGTGGTGAACGCCGGCGGGGCGTTCGAGCTGCGCGCCGAGACCGCGGCCCGGGACAGCACCTACGCCGGGATCGTGCGTCTGGCCCAGCAGGCGAGTGCGGAGACCGCACCGGTGGTGCGGCTCGCCGACCGTTATGCGGCCTGGTTCGTGCCCGTGTCGCTGGCGGTGGCCGGGCTCGCCTGGCTGCTGTCCGGGTCCGCGTCGCGGGCGGTCGCGGTGCTGGTCGTGGCGACCCCGTGTCCGCTGCTGCTCGCCGCTCCGGTGGCGATCGTGTCCGGGCTGTCCCGGGCGTCGCGCCGCGGGGTCGTGGTCCGCAGCGGAGCCGCCCTGGAGAGCCTCGGCCGGGCCCGCACGTTGGTGCTCGACAAGACCGGGACGGTCACGCGAGGGAGCCCGACCGTGGTCGACGTCGTCGTCGCCCCCGGGCGGACCGCGCACGAGGTCCTGAGACTCGCGGCCTCGGCCGACCTGCTCTCGCCCCACGTGCTCGCCCAGGCCGTCGTGGCCGCGGCACGGTCGCGGGGCATCGCCCCCGCGATGCCCGACGACGTCGTCGAGGAGCCGGGCCGGGGGGTCTCGGCCGTGGTCGACGGCCGCCGGGTCCGGGTCGGGAGGCGCAGCACCGCCCCGGATGCGCCGTGGAGCCGGGCCGCCGCCGGTCGAGCCGTGCTCGACGGCGCCACCCTGGTGTGGGTGGAGGCCGCGGACGAACCGGTGGGCGTGCTGCTGTTGCAGGACCCGCTGCGCCGCGACGCCTCCCGGACGCTCCGTCGGCTGCGCGCGGCAGGCCTGGACCGGCAGGTGCTGCTCACGGGCGACCGAGCGGCTCCCGCGCGGGAGGTCGGCGCGCTGTTGGGTCTCGACGACGTCCGTGCCGAGCAGTCCCCCGCCGACAAGGTCGCCGCCGTCCGCGCGGAATGTGCGCAGGCCGTGACCGTCATGGTGGGCGACGGCGTCAACGACGCTCCCGCCCTGGCCGCTGCCACCGTCGGCGTCGCGATGGGCGCGCGCGGAGCGACCGCGTCGTCGGAGGCCGCGGACGTCGTCCTGAACGTCGACCGGCTCGACCGGCTCGCGGACGCGATGGCGATCGCCCGGCGCTCGCGGACCCTCGCGGTACAGAGCGCCACAGCCGGGATGGCGTTGTCCCTGGCCGCGATGGTCGTCGCGGCCCTCGGGCTGTTGCCTCCGGCCGTCGGTGCCCTGCTGCAGGAGGCGATCGACGTCGCAGTCATCGTGAACGCCCTGCGGGCACTGCGGGCCGGCCGGGCCGACGGCGTCGTCCTCCCACCCGCCGCAGAGTCGCTCATCCAGCACTTCGACGCCGAGCACCACGAGCTCAGCGCCGCCCTGCCGCGACTGCGCGCCGCCGCCGACCTCCTGGCCGACGAAGGCCCCACCCCCGCGGCCCTGGCGGCGCTGCGGGACGTCGACACCGTGCTCAGCGACCAGCTGCTCCCCCACGAACACGCCGAGGAGACCCAGCTCTATCCCGCCCTCGCCGCTCCGCTGGGCGCCGAGGCCACCGCGACCATGAGCCGCACCCACGCCGAGATCGACCGACTCGCCCGCCGCCTGGGCACCCATCTCAGCCTCGCCGACGAGGTGGGCGGCCTCGGCGAGGCACAGGTCGACGACCTCCTCGCCACCCTCTACGGCCTGCACACGCTCCTGCGGCTGCACTTCGTCCAGGAGGAGGAGAACTACTTCACCCTCGCCGACCCGCCGCCCTCCGACGGGCCTGTCGAGAGACGGTGACGCACTAGGCGTGGGTCACGCGCACGTCCGCCACCCCGGCGACGTTCTGCGCGATGACGCTCACGATGTGCCTCTCGCTCGGGTCCGCGACCTCACCGCCGAGGGTGACGACGCCGTCGTGCACCGCCACCGTCCAACGGTCGCCACCGGCGTAGTTGCGCAGCCGCTGCCGCACCGCCCGGGCGAGCTCGTCGTCGGGTCGGGCGACCGCACCGAGAACGTCACGCCGGGTGACGATGCCGACGAGTCGCCGCGGCGGTTCCACCACCGGCACCGACCGGATACCCCGCGCCCGCATGTCCTCGACGAGTTCCGCGGCGTCCGTCCACGGCCACGCGGTCACCACCGCGGTTGTCATCACCTCGCCCACCGCCCCCGGCCGGGGCGCTGTGCCCAGCTCCTCGGTGAGCCGCGGCGAGCGGGCGTCGTGACGCAGTCGCCCCGCCAGCAGGTCCGCCTCGGTCACGATCCCCAGCAGCCCGCCGTCCGCATCGACGACCGGCAGCGCGGTGAACCGGCGCCCGGTCAGCAGCCGGGCCGCCTCCCGCACCGAGACGTCCGGTCCGACCGTCACGACCTCGGTCGTCATCACCTCACGAGCGATCATTGTGCCCTCCACGCCCCGCCCGGCCGGTCCCGCCGAGCCCCCGTCCGAGGCTGACCGCACGCTCGCGGCTCCGCCGGCCCCGCAGGGCCCGTCCGCCACGGGTCGGAGGTCCCGCGTCACCTCGCGAGCGGGAGCAGCAACAGGCTCGACGCGACGATTCCGCCGGTGTGGGCGGGCACAGCGCGCCCAGGGCGGGGGGCGCGGTACCGCCCGCGACGAGCACCGCCGGCGTCGTCGGTAGGGGTTTCGGTCCGGGTCGCCCGGATCATCCGGTGCGGCCACCGGCCCGCCCGCTCCACCCCGGCTCGATCGCCCGCCATTCCCGTTCCCAGCCCGCACCTGCCACCCTCAGCAGTGCCTCGGAGGCGAGGAGGTACACCAGCGCCAGGAGCGCCCCGCCGCCGAGCAGCAGGAGCACTCCGACGGTGACGGCGGACGGCGCCGCGTCACCGGCCTGTGTCGGCGGGTCCGCGACGGAGCCGTCGGGAGCGAGCCACACGGTGACGGGGGCACCGGCGGGCAGCAGACCGAGCACCGGCGCCATGGCCTCGTGGGCCGTGCCGTCAGCTCCGGTGTAGCGCACTCTCGTCGGCATCCGAGCCACTCCTGGAGCGAGCGGCGGGGACGTCCGCTCCGTGGTCACCGCGGTCACGGCCGTGCGTGTGGCCGCCTCGAGGGCGGCCCGCTCCCGCACGGAGTGGTACGCCGCGGTCGCGACCACCGCCGTGGCCACGACAGCCGCGATCGCGGCCGCCGCGGTGAGCCACGTCAGCAGGTCGCTGAGCCGGTCCACCCCGCGACGCGGCAGTCGTCGTCGATGACCCGACATCTCGAGCCTCCTCTGGCCACGGGCCGTGTGACCTCCACACGGTCCGCCGCGGAGCGCAACGCGGACAGGGGCCGACGGCCCGTCCCCGCCGGCCGACGGTCCCTTCGGCCCGGCGGCGCGGGACGTCCGACCGTTGCCCACGGCGAGCAGCCCGTCGACCGTGGCCTGACCCGGTGCCGCCCCGACCCCGAGGAGTCCGATCGTCGCCCCACCCGTCCCGGCATCCGGGCTCCGCGGGCGCGGCCGGCTCGCGGTCCTCCTCGCCGGCGCCCACACTCACCCATCACCCGCACCGTCAGGAGGAGCCCTGTGCGCCCACGAACACTCCTTGCAACCGGTCTCGCCGTCACGACCACGGCGGTGGTCGGCGGGCTGGCGAGCCGACCGGCGCAGTCGAGCTGGTACCGCAGGCTCCGAAAGCCGCCCTACCAGCCACCCCGGCAGGTGTTCCCGGTCGTCTGGCCGGTGCTGTACGCCGATATCGCCGCGGTCGCCGCGTCCGCCCTGGACGACCTGGACGACCTGGCCACGCCCGACCGCGAACGGCAGCGCCGCGCCTACATCGGCGCGTTGTCGGCCAACCTGGTCCTCAACGCCGGTTGGTCCTGGCTGTTCTTCGACCGACGCCGACTCGGCCTCTCGGCGGCCGCCGCGGGCGTACTGGCGGTCAGCAGCGCTGACCTGACCAGGCGCTCGGTGGCGGCGAGCGGGGCGAAGGCCGCGCCGGTCGCGGCGTACGCCGCGTGGACCGCCTTCGCCACCGTCCTGTCCACCCACATCTGGATGCTCAACCGAGGGTGACGGCTGCACGTCGACCGGCCGCAGGTCGCCAGGCGCCCATCGGCGTCGGCCCCGACGTGGTCACACATCCGCGCCGGCGAAGGGTTCGCGCAGGCCACGCTTCTCGAGCTCGGCCAGC
>Ga0207641_10000857_pt1 | contig 32190 bp, 27 predicted proteins | sample KBSSwiS62_FD_184306 | JGI IMG/M metagenome (GOLD analysis project Ga0207641, IMG submission 184306) | Switchgrass rhizosphere microbial communities from Kellogg Biological Station, Michigan, USA - KBS Switchgrass S6-2 (SPAdes) (version 2) | ecosystem: Host-associated > Plants > Roots >... | reverse complement strand
CCAGCGCGTGCGACACGGCAGGTGATCTGACATCCAGCGCATCGCCGAGTTCCTCACGAGAAAGTATGCGGTCGCTCGATGGGTCGAAGGTGCAACGAAGCGCCGGCACCGTCATCGGGCCGAGACCGGCGCCATCGACCTCGAAAACGAAACCTTTCGAAAAAAATGCCGTGCGCCCCCTCGGATAGCTTGTCCCCTCTTCGGGAACGCGAACCTTGAGAGAGGTGAACGCGTCGCTCATGACGATTTCGAGCCGGCTCTTCACCCCGTCCAGCCGGAAGACCTTGGGACCGGCCAAGCGATATTCGCCAAGTTCGACCGTGCCGATGCGAAGATCTGAACAGACCTTCGGGTACCAGTCTTCCCTCTCCGCGCCCAAGTGACCATGGATTTCCTGCGAGACATCCATGGTACTATCGTAGGCTGCGGTCTGCTGGGCCGCAACCCGTCCGATGCCGTGAAGGGCAAGACGTTGATGTCCCCAGCACCCACTTGCCGGCGAGACGAACGCGATGCCGGCCTGGCCTGGGATGAGCCGGCGTCGTGTCCAGCGCGGCACTCGCGCGGCAGAATTGGCTCTATAGGTTCCCTTCGGGAGGCTTTTCCGACCGCGGTCGATGATGCATGCTCGCTCCACGACACAAGGAACATGCGGGAGGGCAAGGGATGGCCGCTACTATCGCTTCGATAGGATTTGTCGGACTGGGAAGCATGGGCGGGGCACAGGCCCGCGAACTCGCGAAATTGGCAATCCCGCTTACCGTCTTCGACATCTCATCTGCGGCCATGGAGCCTTTCGCGGGCAAGGCGAAGCTTGCGGCATCCCTGGCGGAGCTCGGCACGAACAGCGACTGCGTCGGCATTTGCGTCCAGGACGACAAGCAGGTCAACGAATGCGCCGAACAGCTTCTTCCGACAATGCGGCGCGGATCGATCATCCTTATCCACAGCACCGTTCGCCCCGCGACGGTCCAGGATATCGCGGCGCGTGCCGGGGAGCGCGGCATCGACGTGATCGACGCTTCGGTCACCCGGACGGAGATGACGTCGGACGGGCCCTTCGTCTTCTGCATGCTGGGAGGCGATGAGGCGCTGGCCGCACGGGTCCAACCCATTCTCGATGCATATGCCACCAACACGATGCTCGTGGGACCGTTGGGCTCGGCAATGGCTCTCAAGATCTGCAACAATCTCATATCCTGGTGCGAGATCATGCTGGGCATCGAGGCGGTGAAGATCGCCGAGGCTGCGTCGGTCCCGATCGACAAGCTGATGACCGTGATGGCGCGCAACGGCGTCATGAGTCCGCCGATGCGGGCCTTCATCAACTTTCGCGCCGATCCTGGCAGCAAGGAGCAGCGCGACACCATGGCGGTTCAGGCCGGCATCGGCGAAAAAGACCTTGCGCTCGCAAGCGAACTGGCCGCTGGCGTGAACGCTACCTCGCCGATCACGAGCTTTGTACGCGATCGGGTTCGTCAGGAAATACTGGACCTATGCTACCGCTGAGCGAAGGGCCCGACCGAAAATCTCAGACGCCCGTTCGATCATGATCGCCACCGTGCGATATCGGCGGTCCGTCGCGCGGTAACAACTATCGCAACCCCAGCTTCAAAGGGCAACGACAATGGACGAAGAACTCGCGCGGCGCGTCGGCTATCTCGAAGACCGCCTCTCCATACAGGATCTCCGACACAGATATTGGCTCGCTATCGTCGAGCGCGACCTGGAGACAATGCTGGGATGCTACGCCGAAGATGCCCATTCGCAGTTCGGCGTCGGCATGGACTTCAAAGGATTGCACGATCTGCGGTCATTTTACGAAAAGCAGATGTCAAATCCGGAGCTGGCGGCTCAAATCCCGTTCGGCACAAATGGCTTGGTCAAAGTGATCGACGAGACGCATGCGAGTGGAAGCTGGCTGATCAGCGTCGTCATCGTCAAGCACAATGAAGAACGTGGTACCAGGACCAATGTTCGATATCATGAAAAATATAGGAAGATCGACGGGATCTGGAAGATTTCGTCTCAAATAGTCGATTATCTGTGTCAAGAAGAGATCAAGCCCATGTAGTATAACCGAACTCGCCGTCTTTTTTCGCTACCGCCCAAAGGAGAGGCTAATATGCTTCCGCTAAAGGAGAAGAAGTTTATCATTACCGGTGCAGCCACCGGAATGGGCGCGGCGACCGCGGTCGCCTATGCACGCGCGGGGGCACAGGTCGTTGCCTGGTATCGCAATCGCACGCCGGACGCCGCGTTCGACACGCTCTCCGGCGAAGAACGCGCCCGGATCGCCTTCGCCCGCCACGACGTAGCCGACAAGGCCGATGTCGATGAGGGCGTCGCCGAAGCTGTCAGGACGATGGGCGGCCTGGATGGACTGGTCAATGCGGCGGGCATAGCACCGAGTTCGCCGGCGGCGGCGATCTCGCTGGATGCGTATGAAGAGGTCATGGCGATCAATGTGCGGGGCACCATCCTGACCAACCAGGCGGTCTTCCCCCACCTGAAGGAGCGTGGTGGGCGGATCCTCAACTTCGCCTCGGCCACCGGTGTGACAGGTTACCCTGGCAAGGCGCATTATGCTACGTCCAAGGGCGCGGTGCTCGCCTGGATGCGTTCGATCGCGCGCGAATGGGCGCCGTTCCGCATTACCGTCAACGCGATCGCCCCGGCAATCTGGACGCCGATGTACGACAAGACGCGGAGCGAGATGACGCCGGAGCAACTCGCTCGTCACGATGCGCAGATGGCGGTGAACGTCCCGCTGGGCGGCAAGCTCGGCGACGCAGAAAAGGATTTTGCACCGATGATGGTCTTCCTGGCTGGCGATGGCGCCGGTTTTCTGACCGGACAGACCTATTGTATCGATGGCGGGATCTTGATGCTCTCCTGACCGCCGGCCGATCAATAAAGGCAAATTCCAATCCGGCGGAAGGACAAGGCTGTGGGCGACATATCGTCATATGAGGGAAAGCGCGTTGCCATCGTGGGTTGCCGTTCGGGCATGGGTGCTGCCTGCGCCCGTCGGCTGATTGCGCTTGGGGCCGAAGTACACGGTGCCGACATCGCGCCGTCGCCGATCGCCATGGCGAGCTTCACGACGGTCGACCTCAGAAGCTGGCCCTCGATCGATCGGGCCGTGACGCACATAGGTGGCGAAATCGACGCGCTGTTCAATTGCGCCGGCCTGCCGCAAACGCACGCCGCTGCCGATGTGGTCGCGGTAAACTATCTCGGCACTCGCCACTGGACCGAACAGTGGCTGCCGCGAATGCGCCCGCGCGGGGCCATCGCCAGCATATCCTCGCTCGGCGGCATGGGATATCCCGCCAAGCTCGCAATGCTGATGCCCCTCATCGAAATCACCGACCATGACGAATTCCACGCCTGGATGGCGTCCAACCCGGAGAGCGTCGGCGACGGCTACGCGCTGTCGAAGGAGCTGATCAACCTGTGGTCTTGCGTCGAGGCGGTGAACCAGGCGCCGAAGGGCATAAGGATCAATACGACTATGCCCGGCCCGACACAGACGCCGATGATGACCGAATTCGAGAAGATCCTCCCTCCGAAGCTCCTCGAGATGTTCACCGCGCCTTCCGGCCGTCGCGCCATGGCGGAGGAGCAGGCCCATGCCCTTGTCTTCCTCAATTCCGATGCCGCATCCTTTATCAGTGGTGTATGTCTTCCCGTGGACAGCGGGTTCTTCGCCGGGGTGAGCACGGGCCTGCTCGACGTCGAAGCGATGATGGCCGAGGCAACCGCTTCATAATCTCTGGCCGGACGCGGGCGTGCTCCGCGCTCCTTCCTGCACCGTTCGGAAAAGCGGCGCTTACGCGCCGGTGAAGATGGGGCGCTCTCCCGCCTTGAAAGCCCGCACACCTTCCGCATAGTCGCTGGTAAAGCCGGCTTCGCGCTGCAGGGTACGCTCAAGCTGCATCGACGTCGCCAGGTCGGTCGACAGACCGGCCCGTATGGCCCGACGCATCAGACCAAGCGCCTGCGTCGGCCCGGCCGCCAGCCGCCTGCCCAGGTCCCGCGCCGCATCGATCAGCGCTGCATCGTCAAAGATCTGCGTCGCCAGGCCCCACTCCACCGCCTGCTCCGCCTTGATCCGTTCCCCCAGCATCATCATGGTCGTCGCCCTGCCCAGCCCCACCAGCCGCGGCAACATCCACGTCGCGCCGCCATCGGGAATCAGTCCGACATGGATGAACGCCTGGAGGAAATAGGCCGATCGGCCGACCAGGACGAAATCGCTTTGCAAGGCGAGCGAGCAACCGGCACCGGCCGCCGCACCTTGCACCGCCGTGACGACAGGCTTCTCGAGCGCGGCCAACCGGCGGACGAGCGGATTGACATAATCCTCGACGACCAGGCCCACGTCCCTTGGCGGAGCCGAGCCGGTTGCCGGCCCCGCCTGACTGAGGTCCGCCCCCGCGCAGAAGGCGCGTCCTTCGCCGCTGAGCAACAGAGCGCGCACATCTGGCGAAGCGGCAACGATGTCGAACGCGTCCCGCAACTCGATCATCATCTGGGGCGAAAGGCTGTTCAACGCCTGTGGACGCCGAAGCGTTATATGCGCGAGCCTCGCATCGACATCGAGCGTGATCGTCTCGAAGTTCGGCGTCGGTCCGGCTGCACCGTCGCCCGGCTCCTCGCTCATCGCGGCTGCATCCTCAGCCCGCCGTCGAGCCTGATCGTCTCGCCGTTCAGCATCGGATTGATCAGGATATGTTCCGCGAGCAGCGCGAACTCGGACGCGTCGCCCAGCCGCGCGGGATGCGGAACCGACGCCGCCAGCCCTTTACGCGCCTCCTCCGGCACACGGGCGAGAAGGGGCGTGTCGAACAATCCCGGCGCGATCGTGCAGACGCGAATCTTTCGCACCGCCAGATCACGCGCGGCCACGAGCGTCATGCTGACTACGCCGCCTTTCGACGCCGCGTAAGGAATCTGACCGATCTGCCCCTCGAAAGCGGCAATCGACGCAGTGAACACGATCGCCCCACGCTCCTCGCCGACCGCTTCGTTCGCCGCCATGACCTCCGCACCAAGACGGAGGACGTTGAAGCTGCCGAGGAGATTGGTCCTCACCACCGCCTCGAAGTGGGCGGGATCGGCCGCCCGGCCGTCTTTGTCGAGGATCCGCAGCGGCCCGCCGCGTCCTGCACAATGGATGATGGCGCGCAGCGGCGCCCGGCGCTGCGCCTCGGCCAGTGCGGCACGCACCGCAGCCTCGTCGAGGACGTCCGCCTGCACGAAGGAGGCGGCCTCACCGAGCTCGTCAGCAGCAGCTTTGCCTGCGTCGGAAGCGATATCGGTGATCACCACCTTCGCCCCTGCCGCTACAAGCTTCGCTGCCGTTGCCCGGCCGAGGCCCGAAGCGCCTCCGGTCACCAGCGCCGAGATTCCAGCAATTTCCATCAACTTCTCCTGTCAGCAGAACGTCATATGCGCTCGATTATGGTGGCATTGGCCATTCCGCCCATCTCGCACATCGTCTGCAAGCCGTAACGCCCGCCCGACTGTTCGAGCCCGTTGAGCAGCGTCGCCATGATCCGCAGGCCCGAAGCACCGAGCGGATGGCCGAGCGCGATGGCGCCACCATGGGGATTGAGCCGGTCAAGGTCGGCTCCGGTCGCGTCCATCCATGCGAGCGGTACGGACGCGAAGGCTTCGTTCACTTCGAACTGATCGATGTCGTCCATGGCGAGACCCGCCTTTGCCAAGACTCGCCGTGTGGCGGGTATGGGAGCTGTCAGCATCAGCAGTGGATCGTCGGCGCAGACATCATAGGCCACGAAACGGGCGCGTGGCGTCATGCCGAGCCGTTGCGCGGCTGCCTCGCTCATGACGAGGGCCGCGGCCGCGCCGTCGCTGATCTGCGAGGCATTCCCGGCGGTGACGCTCCATTCGATCTCGGGGAAGCGCGCGATCATATTCTCGTCGCGGAACGCCGGCTTCAGATTTGCGAGCGACTCGGCCGAGGTGCCCGGACGGATCGTCTCGTCCGCTTCCACGATCGTGTCGCCGGCACGGATCGGAATGATCTCGCCACGGAACTTGCCTTCTTCCCGCGCCTGCGCCGCGCGCCGATGCGACAGGGCCGAATATTCGTCCATCCGCGCGCGGCTGATGCCCCAGCGCGCGGCTATCAGCTCGGCGGATATGCCCTGGCCCACCAGCCCTTCGGGATAGCGCTCCGCGAAGGCGGGACCATAGGGGTCCATGCCCATGCGGGCTGAACCCATGCGCACGCGCGTCATCGATTCTATCCCGGCGGCGATCACGATGTCATAGGCGCCAGCCGCCACGCCCTGGGCCGCGAAGTGCAGCGCCTGTTGCCCCGAACCACATTTGCGCTCGACGGTCGTCGAAGGCACATGTTGCGGGAAACCTGCCGCGAGCCATGCCCCGCGGCCCGGCGTAACCGACTGTTCGCCGGCTTGAGTGACGCAGCCGACGATCACGTCTTCGACCAGGCCGGGGTCCAACCCGTTCCTGTCGATCAACGCGCTCAAAGTCTGCGCGAGCAGGTCGACGGGGTGAATACCGGCGAGCTGACCGTCTTCCCGACCTCGTCCCAGCGGGGTGCGGATCGCGTCAATGAGAAAGGGTGTAGCCACTCGGAAGCGCCTCCTTGTCCATGTTCAGGCTTCTTCAACGCAAGATATCGGCCCGACCGCGCCTGCGGTGGTCAGCGCCTCGATTCGGGCGGAATCGTACCCGGCCTTCGACAACAAGCCACGGAGCCGCCTGTTGCCACCGTTCAAACGCGGCGCGGCGAGCCGCGTGCCGCTGAAGCGAGGAGCGGGCGCGGGTTGAGTCACGCCATCGACGTCGATGAACGTACCGCGCGCGATGTTGTGTGAATGGGCGGGCGCCTCGGTCAGCGAAAGCACCGGCGCGAAGCAGGCGTCGACCTCCTCAAGCAGCGCGCACCATTCGGCGCGGGTGCGCGTACGGAAGATCTCGGCCAGCCGCTCACCCAGCATAGGCCACGCCTCGCGCTCGAGCTGCGCATCAAAACGGGGATCATCGGCGATGCCGAGCTTGTCGCGCAGACAGGCGTAGAATTGCGGTTCCAGCGCGCCAAGCACGATCGCCTTGCCGTCGGCCGTCTCATACGCACGATAGAAGTGCGCCCCTCCATCGAACAGATTGGCTCCCCGGGCGTCGATCCACCGGCCTTGCGCCATCAGGCTCCAGATGAACGTGGTGAGAAGCGCGGCGCCGTCGACCATCGCGCAATCGACGACCTGCCCACGCCCGGTCTCGCGCGCATTCAGGATTCCGGCGAGCATCGCGAAAGCCAGCAGCATCCCCCCTCCGCCGAAATCCGCCACCAGATTTGCCGGAGCAACGGGCGGGCGTTCCGCTTCGCCGATCATCCCGAGCACGCCGGAAAGCGCGATATAATTAATGTCGTGGCCTGCCCTCGGCGCCAGTGGCCCGCTTTGCCCCCAACCCGTCATCCGGCCATATACCAATCGCGGATTGTCGGTCAGCAATATGTCCGGCCCGAGCCCGAGCCGCTCGGTCGTACCGGGACGGAAGCCCTCGATGAAGCCGTCGGCATTCCGGCACAAATCCCGAACGAGTTCCACCCCCGACGCCGCCTTGAGGTCCACCTCCATCTTCACGCGTGAACGCGATAACAGGTCGGGGACAGGCCGCTTGTTTCCGATACGCTCGATCTGAATGACGGTGGCGCCGTGATCGGCTAGCATCATTCCGGCAAAAGGCGCCGCCCCGAGGCCCGCAAGCTCGATGACCAGCATCCCCGCGAGCGGGCCCGAAGGCTCGGCATCCTCGACCGCCGTCGCGCGATCCCCGTGTCGCGGCACGTCCGTCATTAAATCAGGCTCCGCGCAATCAGAAGCTTCATGATCTCGTTCGTACCGCCATAGATCCGATAGGCACGGGCATCCTTGTACATTTCGGCTATCGGATATTCATTCATGTAACCATAGCCGCCGAACAGCTGGAGACATTCGTCGATGACCTTGCCCTGGGTCTCGGTGATCCAATATTTGGCCATCGAAGCAGTCGCCGCATCCAGCGTGCCTGCCAGGAGTTGTTCGGTGCAATAATGGAGGAACACCTTGGCAATCGTGGCCTGTGTCTTCGCCTCCGCAAGTTTGAATTGTGTATTTTGGAACTCCGCTATCGCCTTCCCAAAGGCGCGGCGATCCCTGACATAGTCGACGGTGGCCGCGAGCGCCGCCTCCATCATCGCCATCGCTTGCCAGGCGATGACCAGCCGTTCCTGCGGCAGCTTCTCCATGAGCATTTGGAAGCCACGGCCCTCCTCTCCGCCCAGCAAATTGCCAGCAGGAACACGCGCATCGGAAAAAAACAGCTCCGCTGTGTCACGCCCTTCCTGCCCGAGTTTGTCGAGCAGCCGCCCTCGGCTGAAACCCTCGCAGTTTTCCGTCTCCACCACGAACAACGAAATACCCCGCGCGCCTGCTTGGGTGTCGGTCTTCGCCGCAACGACGATCAGCGAAGCATGCGCTCCGTTGGAAATGAAGATCTTCTGGCCGTTCAGCACATAGTCGCCGCCGTCGCGCCGAGCGGTGCAGCGCATGGCCTGTAAGTCAGAACCCGCCGACGGTTCGGTCATCGCGACCGCGAGGATATTCTCGCCGCTGACGACGCCCGGTAACCATCGCCGCTTCTGTTCCTCGGTTGCGTAGCTCACGATATACGGCGCCACCACCGCATTGTGCAGGGGGATCGCAAAGTTCAGCGCGTGAGCAAGGCCGAGCTGCTCCATGAGTACCGCTTCGAAACGGAAATCCGCGCCGCTGCCGCCATAGACCGCCGGAACTGTCAAGCCGAGCAGGCCGGCCTCGCCGGCCTTCCGCCATAGCTCGGTGGGAACATAGCCGGCATTCCGCCACGCCGCGGTCGCCGCGGGCGTCGCCTCGATCGAAAGGAAGCGAGCGACCGAATCCGAGAAGATGGCAATCGCCTCGTCGCGAAGATATTCTGGCTGCTCGATCCGGACTACGGACATTGTCTCTCCGATACACTCGCGACGGGCGTCATCTCGTACCCATCAGGCCCATCTAGCTATTGCAAGAAAAGGGACATCGGCACGTCGGAATCGCTCGCCTGATGGCGGTCAGCTCGCCGACGCTGTCCCGACCCATGACGGTGCCACGCGATCGCCAGCTTCGATATAGCTGCGATGCGAGAGATCGGAGCAAATGTCCAGCCGGTCGCTGCTCGGTACCCAGCCGAGCTCGGTCCGCGTTCGCGGCGCACGCGAACGGCTGCACGAAGACAGCACGATCCGCGACATGAAGCGATCCCAGATCTCGCATCCCTCTTCCACCGTCACGCTCTTGACCCCGACACCGAGCAGCCGCGCGATCTCTCGCGCGATCGCGCCGAAGCCTGTCTCGCCCGACACGGCGTGATACAGCGCGCCCGGCGATCCCCGCTCGATCATCAGACGGTAAATTTCCGCAAGGTCGTCGACATGGACGCTGGAATAGACGTTCAGGCCGCGACCGACATAACAGACCGCGCCCTGGCTGCGCGCGGAGTGATAAAATTCGCGCAGAATCTGACTACCGCCATGGCCCCACACCAGCGAGGGGCGCACGCACATCGCCCGCACACCCCGCTCGGCGGCGGCACGCACCATTTGCTCAACCTCGAGCCGCGGCGCGATCTGCCGCCGCGGTTCGAAAGGGTCGTCCTCGCCAAAGCTGTTCTCGTCCCAGTCTCCGTCCGTCGCGCGGGACAGGATGCTCGTACCGCTGGTGAATATGAAGGTCTTACCGGTGCCTTCCATCTGCTCGATCAACGCGGCCACCGCATGCCGTTCCTCATCGAGCATCAGCTGAGCAGCGAAGATGACGGCTTCGGCTTCGGCGATACTCGGCGCGAGGCTATCGGGCTCCGTCAGGGAGCCGAGCACCGGCTGCGCCCCTAGACCGCGAACCGTTTCGGCGGCGTTCTCACGACGGATGAAGGAGGTGACCGGATGGCCCGACTGAACCAGGTGCCGCGTCATATGCCGGCCGAGATAGCCCGTGCCGCCGAGGATCAAAGTTTTCATGGCAGTTCGGCCCGCTGGCCGCGGAGATGCGCGCCCCCGTCCACGAAAAGCGTGTTACCGGTGACAAAGCAGCCATCCTCGCTGGCGAGAAAAAGCGCTGCGCCGCCGACATCGCGCTCCGGATCGCCCATTCTCCCGAGCGGGGTCCCGGCGATGATACCTTCTGTGAACTGCGGATCCAGCGCGATCCGGCGATCCCAGGATGGCGTACGGGCGATCGGGCAGATCACGTTGACGAGGATGTTATGTTCGCCCCACTCATTGGCCGCGCTACGGCTCAGGCCGCGTATCGCCTCTTTCGCCGCGCTATACTCGATGAGGAAACGATCGCCCTGCGTCCCGACGATCGAACCGAAATTTATTATACGGCCGCCGCCCTGCGCCTTCATATGGGGAAAGGCCGCGTTCATCGTCCAGACCGTTCCATAGACGCCGGTGGTGATCGACTTCTCCCACATCCGATCGGTCCGTTCCTCGGCGCGACCGAGACGATTGAAGCCCTGCGCATTGTTGACCAGCACATCGATGCGACCGAATGCCTCTATCGTGCGCTCGACCGCGCCTCTGGCCTGCTCGGGCACACCTACGTCGGTCAGGACGAACATGGCCTGGGCCCCGCGTTCCTCGATCAGCGCAACCGTCTCTCTGCCGGGCTCCTCGTGCCGTTCGGCGACGACAATGTCGGCGCCCTCGTCCGCGAAGCGGAGGGCGACGCCGCGGCCCAACCCGGCTCCTGCGCCGGTGATGAGTGCGGTCTTGCCGGATAGCCTTCCCATGTTCACCTCTCGTCCTGCCCGGACGCCTTCGCAGCGCTTCGTCGTCTCGGTTATCGCAGTTCGCCTGATGCGTAAAGCGCGGGTCGGGCGCGGAAATGCGTGGTTATCTCCGCGCAGCCGGCGCACCTCGCGGCCATCGAGCGATCGCAGCGAGCCCGCGGAACGGCCTTGATGCCGTGCCAGCGAGCGTTCACAGTGCGCAAAGGCCGGGCCGGCCGACTACTAAGACCATCGGCGGGCCCGCAAGGCTTCACGCGCCGCCGGCGGCGGCTCGCGGAGCGGCCATGTTGAGGCAGAGGCTAGTCGAGGTACCGATCGTGAACAATTCGGCAAGATCAACCAATGCGGAGCTCGCCGCGGCGGCAGTCCGCCTTCAGGGCCAGCGAGATTTCGACGGTATCAGGTCCGTGGTGACGCCGGACGTGGTGCTCGAATTTCCGTACCACCCGCTCGGAGCCCGGACATATCAAGGTGTCGATGCGCTGATCCGCGAGATCAGCATCATCAAGGCCTTCCAGACGTTCGAGCTCGATGTCGTCGACGTCTTCGATACGGGCGGAGACACGGTGATCATCGAGGGGCGCTCGCGAGGCACGTACCGCAGCGGTCGACCGGACTACACGAATCACTATCTGATCGTGCTGACCCTCGCCGAAGGGAAGGTGTCGCGCTGGAGGGAATTTTATAACCCCCTTGAAGCGATGAAGCAGAATTATGGCGTTTCAGCGCCGGACCCGGCGAAGCCTGCCTGAGGGGCGATTGATTTACGGGTGGTCGTCGCACGTCGTTGACCACCCTTACCCCCGCCAATATCCTGCCGCAAAATCACGACGACCGGGTGGCACCTTCCCTAAGGACGCGACCCGGCCTTCATGGGAGGATGCGAAATGAGCGTCGAGGGAAAGCGAATCATCGTCACCGGCGGTGCCATGGGCATGGGGAAGGCTGTGGTCGTCGCCCTGGCCCAGGCGGGGGCGAAGGTCGCCTCGCTGGACATTGCGCAGGAGGCTGGCAAAGCAGTCGCCGCAAGGGCGAACGACGGCGCGCCGGGCTCCGTCAGCTTCCACCGCTGCGACGTAGCGCAAAGGTCGGAGGTTGAGGGGGCGTTCGCCGATGCGATCGCGGCGCTCGGTGGGCTCGACGGGCTGGTTCACGCTGCCGGGGTGGAGACCCTGGTACCGCCGGAAGACCTCACCGATGCCATCTGGTCGCAGATGATTTCGGTGAACGTGACCGGGACGTTCCTGACGAACCAGGCGGCGTTTCCTCACCTCAAGGAAAAGGGCGGGGTGATCCTGAACTTCGGTTCGGACACCGGCCTAATTCCCTATGCCTATTCCCCGCACTATGCCGCGAGCAAGGGCGCGGTTATTGCCTGGACGCGCAGCATTGCCGCGGCCTGGGGCAAATACAACATCCGCGCCAACTCGATGGTTCCGGCGATCCGGACCGAGATGTACGAGAAGCACTGCCAGTCGATGCCCCCCGAGGAACTTGCCTGGCATCAGGAAGACATCCGCACCCATATGATGATCGGTGGCGAATTGGGCGATCCGATGGAAGACTTCGCGCCGGTTGTGCTGTTCATGCTCAGCAACGGGGCCAAGTTCATGACGGGCCAGCTGATCTCAGTGAACGGCGGCCTGGGCGTCACCCGGTAGCAAGCAAGGGCTCGGCCACTGCCGGGAGTCAGCGGTTCCCGACCGCCGAGCCGACGGGTCGTTGCCTTGACAGCACCCGTTCCGGTGCTTCAACTCCTCGCCGGCACGTCGGCGCTGCGCAACCGAACTGCAGTCGCTACCGGTGGAACCCAAAAACCATGCGGGCTGGCCGCATCACGGAGAGAAAAATGCAGCTGCAGTTCACCATGCCCCATATCCATCGCATCAAGGCGATCTCGATGCCGTGGGAAGCGCAGGTGACCGGTGCCGATCAGACGCGGCTGGCAAAATGGGCCGACAAGCTGGGCTACGGCATGGTGTATGTCCCTGAACACCACGTGATTCCGAACGACCATCTGGAGCTTTCGGGGCCCCACCATCTGAGCGCCTACACCACCATGGCCTATTGGGCAGGGGCGACCGAGACGCTGCGCGTGTGCAGCAGCATCGCGCTGTTGCCGGCGCAGAACCCGATCGTCGCCGCCAAGGCATTGTCGACGATGGACTGGCTGTCGAGCGGCCGCGTGACCATCGCTTTCGCCGCCGGATGGCTCAAGGGAGAATTCGACGCACTGGGCGTCGATTTCCACCAGCGCGGCGCGATGAGCGAAGAATATATCCAGGCGATCATCGAACTCTGGACCAAGGAAAGCCCGCAGTTCGAGGGAAAATATGTCAGCTTCCGCGACGTGGCGTTCGAGCCAAAATGCTTCCAGAGCCCGCATATCCCCATCTGGTTCGGTGGCGATGCCGATCCGGTTCTCCGCCGAACCGCGCGCTACGCCTCCGGCTGGTGCCCTTTCCTCACCCAGCCCGAAGATATCCCCGCGAGGATCGACTTCATCAAATCCCAGCCCGACTATAACGGCAAGCTGACCGACATCTTCTACACCTTCTTCACCAGCGGGATCGGCGAAGGGCATGTCGCCACCGGCGATGCCAAGGCAAAGCCCGGCCAGAGCAAGCAGGCCATCCTCGACCGGCTCGGCTGGTTCAGCGAGCTTGGCGTGACATGGAGCGGGCTGCCGGTACCCGCAGTGGCAAGCATCGAGGAATATTTCGACTACACCCAATGGGTCGCCGAGGAAATCATCCCCGTTATTCGATAACCGATCTGCTTGAGCCGCCGCGCCAGGGTGCCGATCGCCTGTCTCTCCGCAACGGAGCTGATGCGATCCCCGCAGCCGTGAGCGGCGGCGAGCCGGCAGGCCACGCCCGCGCGCGCATTGTCCAGCTCTGCACCTGTAATTTGCCGGAAGTCCTGTCGGGAGCAATTGCATGAGGTCCTTGATGTTGCAGGGGACCGGCTCGGACGTCGGCAAGTCTGTGCTTGTGGCTGGCCTATGTCGGGCGCTGTCCAACCGCGGGCTGTCCGTGCTGCCGTTCAAGCCGCAAAATATGTCGAACAATGCCGCCGTCACGGTCGACGGCGGGGAGATCGGCCGAGCCCAGGCCTTGCAGGCCCTGGCCGCTCGGGCCGAGCCGCACAGCGACATGAACCCTGTCCTCCTGAAGCCGCAGGCCGACCGAAGCTCGCAGCTCATCATCCACGGCCGGGTGCGCGGCACGCTCGACTCCGCCAATTTCATCGAGGGGCGCCGATCGCTTCTGCCGCAGGTAATGGAGAGTTGGCAGCGCCTGAAATCCCGCTGCACCATCGTCGTGGTGGAAGGCGCCGGTTCGCCCGCCGAAATCAACCTGCGGCAGGGAGATATCGCCAATATGGGCTTCGCCCGCGCCGCCGGAGTGCCGGTGGTACTGATCGGCGACATCGATCGGGGCGGCGTTATCGCATCGCTCGTCGGCACCCGCGCGGTGCTGGACAAACCCGACGCCGCCATGATCCGGGGCTTTATCGTCAACAAGTTCCGTGGTGATCCCGCGCTGTTCGTCGACGGCTATCGCGCGATCGAGCGACTGACGGGCTGGCCGGGATTCGGCCTGGTCCCCTGGCTGCCCGCCGCTGCGCGTCTGCCGAGCGAGGATGCGGTCGTTCTCGAACGCGGACGGGGCGCCTGGCCGGGCCGGACGCTGGTAGCATGCCCGATCCTGCCGCGTATCGCCAATTTCGACGATCTCGATCCGCTCCGCGGCGAGGCAGACGTGGAGGTTGCGATGATACCGCCGGGGACGCCGATCCCCGCGGAGGCAGCCCTGATCGTCCTGCCCGGATCGAAGGCGACGGTCTCTGACCTGGCTTTCCTGCGCGAGCAGGGCTGGGACATCGACATAATCGCGCATCACCGGCGGGGTGGGATGGTGTTGGGTATCTGCGGCGGATACCAGATGCTCGGGTGCCGGATCGCCGATCCGCTTGGCATAGAAGGCGCACCACGCGAAATTGCCGGGCTGGGGCTACTCGACGTGGCTACGGTTCTCGGCCCGGAAAAAGCGCTGCGCGAGGTGCGCGGCGAGGCGATGGGTGCCGCCTTTGCCGGTTATGAAATGCATATGGGCGAAACCGAAGGGCCGGGCGCAACGCGTCCATTTGCCATCACCGCCGAAGGTCGGCCGGATGGAGCGATCAGCGCCGATGGTCTCGTGCTCGGAACCTATTGCCACGGCCTGCTGGCCGGCCCCGCCCTGCGCGCCGCGATCCTTTCGCGCATCGGCGTGCGATCCAGCGGTAAAAACCATCACCACATCGTCGATGCCGCGCTGGACGAACTCGCCAATGGCCTTGAGGCGCATCTCAACGTGGATGGCCTGCTGAAACTGGCGCAGGAGGCCGGCCAATAAGCAGTTGCGAGCTCTCAGGTGCCGTATCGGTGCCGATGTCGCGGTAACTGGCAGGAAACGGCAACAGGTTCGGCCGGCAGCGCATTTCTCTAGCCGGCGGCGAGTCTGTGCTTCGTCCGCAGCATCGAACCGTTCGCTCGCGAACAGATCAGAGATGCATGCCGCCGCTCACCCGGATGCGCTCACCCGTGATCCACCGGGCGGCATCCGATGCGACGAAGGCCACGACCTCGGCGATATCGGATGGCTGCCCCAGACGACCCAGGGCAGCGGCCGCAGCGAAAAAGGACACAAAGGCTTCGTCCTGCACATATTTGCTGATGAAGTCGGTTTCGGTCGCGCCGGGCGCGACCGCGTTGACCGTGATGCCACGCGAGCCCAGTCCAACGGCCATCGAGAGGGTCATCGAGTCCACCGCCGCCTTGGACGCCGCATAAGCGACTGCGGTCGGGTAGGCATTATGGCCGACCATCGACGACAGATTTATCAGCCGGCCGCCGTCGTTGAGACGCGGCACGCCGTGCTGGGAGGTGAAGAACAGGCCTTTGACATTGGTCGCGAATAGGCGGTCATAATCCGCTTCGGACAGGGTTTCGACGCTCCCTTCAGCGTTGATGCCGGCATTGTTGACGAGGATGTCGAACTTGCTCGTGCCGAATTCGGCGAGTTTCTTGTCAAAGGCATCGAACATCGCGGCGATCGCGCCGACATCGGTCAGGTCGGCCTGCAGCGCGAAAGCCCTTCCGCCCGAAGCCTCGATGCTGGACACGACCTCATCGGCGCGGCTTGCCTGGGTTCCATAATGGACGGCGACGGTTGCACCCTCGCTGGCAAGCTTGATCGCGATCGCCTTGCCGATCCCCCGCGAAGCGCCGGTGACCAATGCGATCTTGCCGTGCAATGACTTGGTCATCCATTCCTCTCCCGGTCTCTGTCCGGACGATAGGGACCCCACGCCCACCTGCCAAGGGGTCGCCGCAACGTGGATATTCCGCCCGGATTCTGCTTCTGCCTTGCCCGGGGCGGGGGTTAGCAAACCGCACTGGAGGCCCCGGACCATAGCCGAAGCAATATCAATCGATGTTACTTCTGGGTGCGTTGTCCGATGGAAGACAGCTTGGCCATTTGGCGGCCTGTCGGCCAACGACCACGATCCGGCCTCGCGCTTGGGACCGCTGGACCGCGGAAGCGGTCCGCTACGCGGATTGGATCGCGGCGAACTGCGCGCGAAGCCCGATTAAAGGCCTACTGCGACAAGCGCTTCTTTCAACTCGTCCGCTTTGAAAGGCTTAGTCAGTCGCGCCAGATCAGGCGCAATGCCCTCAACCTCAGCATATCCGGAGACGATCAGGCAAGGCAGCCCAGGCCGAACCAGCTGTACCTGTCTTGCCAATTGCGTACCGTTGATGCCCGGCATGAGATGGTCAGTGACCAGGACCGCCAGGTCGGGCAATCGGTCCAGCGCGGCCAGTGCGGCTTCTCCACTCGCAGCCTCGATAACCTCAAAGCCGATCTCTTCAAGCATGTGGGCAGTACTGGCCCGGACGACGTCCTCGTCGTCTACGAGCAGCGCTTTTCCAAGGTTGTTAAGTGAAGGCGCGCCTTCATCGACAGGTGAGAAGATCTGGCTGGGAGCATCTCCGGCCTCGGGCAACCAGAGCTCAATATTGGTTCCCAGGCCCATCCGGCTGAAAATGCGAATACCGCCCCCAAGCTGTTGCGCAAGGCCGTGCACCATCGAGAGCCCCAAGCCCGTTCCCTGGCCGAGGCCTTTGGTTGAAAAGAATGGCTCAATCGCACGAGCCAAAATCTCCTCGCTCATGCCTTCGCCCGTGTCGGCGACCGAGATCATCACATAGCGGCCCTGTTTCAGGTCCTCTTGTCCTCCCGGGTGAACTTCTCGAGCAGCGGCGCTGATCCGTAGCGTGCCGCCGTCAGGCATGGCGTCGCGGGCGTTTACGCTGAGATTGAGGAGCGCCATCTCGACCTGGTTATAGTCGGCATGGGCCGGAGGCAGATCATCAGCGACTTCGATCACGACTTGAATCTGTGGACCGGTCGTGCTGCCGATCAGTTCTCCCATACCCGAGACCAAGGCCCGCACGTCGATCGGTGCGGGCTGCAGCGGCTGCCGCCGCGCGAAGGCCAAAAGCCGCTGGACCAGCATTTTCGCACGCTCCGCTGATTGGAGCGCGCCGCTGATCAACCCTCGTTCGCGATCGCTGCCAATCTGCTTTCGCACCAAAAGGTCCAGCGATCCGATGATCGGCATGAGCAGATTGTTGAAATCATGCGCGACGCCGCCGGTCAGTCGGCCGAGCGCCTCCACCTTCTGGGCCTGACGCAGTTGCTCCTCGGCCTCCGCCAGGCGGCGCTGTTCAGCGATTCGCTGCGTGACGTCATAGACGATCTGGTAGGCACCGATCTGGCGGCCGAAGCTGTCTCTCAGCACATTGAAATTGAGTTCGAGCCACCGCTTCGAGAAGTCTTCCGCACCGAACTCGTCGATGAGCGTGAACTCTTCTCCGTCAAGGGCGCGGGACCATGTGCGACGCAAATGCTCGCGCTGCTCCGGCAAATGATTAAGCATGTCGAGCATGGATGCCCCCACGACTGGGCGGACTCCATACAAGGTCTGGAAGGCCTCAGCGGCCGCCTTGTTGATCGCCAACCACCGGAAATCATGATTGGCAACAAAGATGATGGCCGTTGTGTTCTCGAGGACATCGGCAAGGATCTTGCGCTCGGCCAATCCCTCTGCGACTCGCCGTTCGAGCGTTTCATTCAGATCGCGCAATGCGAGTTCGGTCTTCTTGCGCTCGGTTATGTCGATGGCCGTGCCGATAACCCGGAGACAGCGCCCATCCTCGAAGACGCCGCGACCTTTGGCGGCAACCCACCTGAGGATCCCGTCCTCCTTGCCGATCGTCCGATACTCAACGTCGTAAAGTGCGCGACGGTCAGGGTCCGCGGCAGCCGCGTAGGCCGCTGCGGTCGCCTCGAAATCATCCGGGTGCAGGCCGCTATAGTAATCGGCCATAGAAACCGGGACGTCGGACGAAATGCCGAACATCGCCTTCACGCGTGGGGGCCAAAAGAGCGTTTCGGCGACAACATCGACGTCCCAAAGTCCTATTTCCGCGGCATCGACCGCCAAGCGCAGCTGCTCCTCGCTTGCGCGGAGATTTGCTTCAGCACCGACGCGCTCGACATGCGCCCAAGACCGAGCGGTCACCTCGCGCATGACCGTCAGCTCATATTCAGTCCATCGATGCGGCTCCTTGTCATGGATCGCCATCAAGGCCGTCAGACGGCCGTTCTTGACCAGCGGCATGCAGATGGTCGCGGCAACCCCGATATCCTGGAACGTTCTTGCTTCCTCCGGCGCGATTTCAGCGAGATTGTCGTTGATGATGAGCGGGCGTCCGGCGGACAGCTCCTGCACCGCAAGTTTACCGAAGTCAGCAAGACTGTAATGACCAACAATCGACGGCGAACCTGGCGCATGCCAATTGCCGCGGATCGTGAAGCCGTCCTGGTCCGGATCCATATCAGCATAAGCGCAATTGGATGATTTCAGGTGTGAAGCCAGCATGCGTGTCGTCGCGGCGAGAACCTGGTCCGCATCCTGCAGTCCTGCTGTTGCTTGGCTCAAATCGTCAAGGAACCGGTAAAGCTCTTCACTCCGCGCTAGCTGGCGCTCGGCAAGCACGCGCTGGGTGATGTCGAAGACCATCGCGAGCGATCCAATCGGCCGACCGCGGCTGTCGCGGATCGGCAGATATTCCAGGTCCATCCAAACCTGCTCGGGTCGACCATGCCGCCAAAGCTCGAGCTCTTGCGCGTGGAAGCTCAGAGACTGACCAGCCATTCCCGCAGAAATCACGCGTGAGTTGAACTCGGCAGCTTCGGGCCAGACCTCAAGCACCTTGCCGCCGAGGGCCGCGGGATGGCGAGGCCCGCAGATCGTCGCATAGCCGTCATTATAGATGAGAATGGCATCGGGCCCGCAAAGGATGACCATCGGCACCCGTGAGGCGAGCACCGTCTGGACGTTCGCCTTCAGTTCTGTTGGCCAAGTGTCAATTGGTCCGAGTGGGGTCGCTCCCCAGTCCATTTGACGAATGATATCGCCGGCTTCACCGCCGCCAACGAGAACATGGTCCGCGTCTTCCATCACCCAGCGTTAACGCACGCAAGAGGAAGCGGACAGCACGCGATACGATTTTGTTTCAATCTACGATCAGATCCTCACATCTTCGTATCAGCGTCGGGCCTATTTCCGGCTATTCGGTAGATTGGCCGCCTTTCCGATGCCGAGCGGGGACAGCAGCATGAAGCCTGTTTCTGTGAGCCTGATGGCCCGGACCGATGAGTCGAGGAGCTTGCAGCATGAACATCACGAACATGCGACCGACGCCGGCCTTGTTCATCGGTCACGGCAGCCCGATGAACACGCTGGAGGATAATGGCTTCACCGATGCCTGGAAGCGGATTGGCCGGGCGATCGGCAAGCCGCGCGGCGTGCTGGTCGTGTCGGCGCACTGGTTCATCGGCTCTACCGTGGTCACGGCGATGGCGAAACCCCGCACCATCCACGACTTCTACGGTTTCCCGCAGCCGCTGTTCGACTTTCAGTATCCCGCACCCGGCCTGCCCGAACTAGCCGCAGAGGTGGTCGAACTCGCCAAGCCCGATTGGGTGGGACTGGATCGCGACCAATGGGGACTCGACCATGGCACTTGGAGCGTGCTCGCGCATCTTTTCCCGGATGCCGATGTGCCCGTCGTCCAGCTCTCGATCAACGCGCTGAAGCCGATGGACTATCACGTCGAACTGGGGGCGAGGCTGAACCCATTGCGCGATCGGGGCATTCTGGTGCTGTCGAGCGGCAATGTCGTGCACAATTTGCGCCGCATCGACTGGCACGCCGACGATACCGGCGAAGCATGGGCGCAGCGCTTCGACGATGCGGCGGCGGAGGTGATGATGAATCGGCCGGGCGACATCGCCTCGCTCGCGGAACATTCCGACTTCACAGCGGCCGTCCCGACCCCCGATCACTTCGTGCCGCTTCTCTACACGGCCGGCATCGCCGCTGCGGCACCGGCGGGCGCGGAGGCGGTGGTTAGGGGCTACGCGTTGGGATCGCTGTCCATGACTTGCTACGGTGTGTCGTGCGAAACGCTCGGCTGCCGCGACGGGCGCGACTCCGCGACGCTGCCGCGGGACGTGCCGCCGGATCAGACCAACATCTGACGATCGGACAGCCTGCGGTCAGCCGTCCCCAAAATCCCTAGCTTTCTACCGTCAAACCTTGAAAAGATCGGGATACTGGTGGGGTTGGGAGCGCCAATATTGCTTGGGCGCAACCACCTTGGCGCCGAGATGCGCCGCGGCATGCCAGGGCCAACGGGGATTATAGAGGAGCCCCCTGGCCAGTGCGACGAGATCGGCGTCGCCGGTGGCGACGATCGCTTCGGCCTGATCAAAGTCGGTGATCAGGCCGACGGCCACTACAGGTATGTCGACAGCTTGCTTTACGGCGCGGGCGAGCGGCACCTGATAGCTTGGACCCACGGGAATGGCCTGGCGCGGATCGAGACCGCCGCTCGAAACATGGATCGCCGCCGCTCCCCGCGCCTCCAGCGCCTTAGCGAAAGCGACGGTTTCTTCGATCGTCCAGCCGCCCTCCACCCAGTCGGTTCCCGATAGGCGCACGGTTACCGGCCGATCAGATGGGAAGGAAGCGCGCACCGCGTCATAGACCTCCAGCGGGAAGCGTATGCGGTTCGCCAAGCTGCCGCCATATTCATCGTCACGCCTGTTCGACAGCGGCGACAGAAACTCGTGAAGCAAATAGCCATGCGCTGCATGGATTTGTACCGCATCGATGCCGAGCCGTCCGGCGCGTTCGGCAGCGGCAGCAAAGGCATCCCGGATACGGGCCAGCCGCTCCTTGTCGAGCGCCAGGGGTGGCTGTTCACCCTCGGCGAACGGCAGATCGGATGGAGCCTCGGTTTGCCATCCGTTCGTCAATTCGCGGGGAATCTGGGCCCCGCCATTCCACGGGAGTTCAGTCGATGCCTTCCTACCTGCATGCGCGAGCTGGATGGCCACGGGAATATCCGACCAGCGGCGAATGCTCTCCAACGTTCGGGCGATTGCCGCTTCGTTACTGTCGCTCCACAGCCCGACATCCCCATAGCTGATCCGGCCCTCCGGCAGGACCGCGGTAGCCTCGATCGTCAACAGCGCAGCGCCGGACAGCGCGAGCTGACCCAGATGGATCAGGTGCCAATCGGTCATGTTGCCGTCGAGCGCCGAATATTGGCACATCGGCGCGACGACGATTCGATTGCGTAGGGAAAGGCCTCCCACATCGAGCGGCTTGAAAAGGACGGGCTCAGCCATTTTTCATTTCCTTGAAACGCGGCCGCCTGCGGCCGCTATCCAGCGTGCTCTGTTGCATGATCGCTCGTCGTGCAGAGCTCGTTGCAGGTGGGGGGATGTGCGATACGCCGCAACCACCTCCGGGCATCTGGGCGAGGAGTTTATTTTGCCGCGGGGAAATGACAGCTTCGTCCCGCGCGCGCGGAGGCGCCGCAAAGTCAAAATGGCGTCAAGCCAGTCATCCGCGAGTCGAGTTTATCGGCGGGTGCCGAGGCAGGTCGATGCGCGTAGACGGTCCGGACCCGGCCCGAGTTGAAGGTCGAGAGTTGCACCACCACATATCTCGCTCGCCCAAAAGCGTAGGGCCGTGATCATAGCGTCGGCAAGTAGTTGCCGAAGTGTCACGGGATGGATCGACTTCTACGCTTTAGCCCATCATAGGCGTCGCATGCCGTCATCCGACGGCGCGCTTGAATCATATGAGGAGAATGAACGAAGCATGCCGGCATTTCAGAATCCAGGATTTCAGGAGCGACAGCAGGCGGCGGCCCGCGCCCGGAGCGCCGCGCTCGCGAAATACAAGGCCCGGCCTCTGGCCGACGAATCGGTGATAGCCGAACGGGCAGCCCGCCGTGTCGCCCGCGAGAAGGCGGAGGCTGAGAAGAGAGCCGCAGCCCAGCGCGCCAGGGAAGCCGCCGCTCGCGCGAAAGAGGAGGCCGCGGAAGCGAAGCGTGAACAGGTCCGGCAGGCCGCCATCGCCGCCGAAGCCGCTATGCAGGCCGAGCGCGATGCCGAGGTCCAGGCAAAGGCGGATGCCAAAGCGCGGAAGCGGGAGGAGCGGCTCCTCTGGACCGAGGAGGATCGAAAGGCTGCGCGCGACGCCCGCTACGCAGCAAGAAAGGCGCGTCAGACCCGGCGGTGATGTAGAGCGGCGCGCAGATGCGGTCGCCCTGCAGTTTCTGACGCAAGTCAGGCCGCACTTTCCGAGCGGCTGAACTGGGGCGCCCGACATCTTGGGGCCGCGACGAGCGGCCGCAAAGCTAAGCGCCTCGATCACCCATCCGGAACGACGATAGCCAACGCCCGGGCCAAGGTTCTGAATAGCAGCGGCGTCGAGAGCTCGTTGATCTCGCCATCGAGTGCTATCTCAATCGGGCGGCTGTGGGCGCGGACGACCATAGTCTCACACTTCCCGAGGGCAACGAAGTCGGTCCGCGGGTGGATGCGGCCGATCAGGGCGCGCAGCGCGAAGCCGATGAGTTGCATCCGCTGGCCGCCCGCTACCGCGTAGACCGAGAGTTTGCCGCCCTGCAGCGAAGCGCGCTCGCCGATCGAGCCCGCCCTGAGTGAATAATGGTTGTTGCCGACGAACAGCAGCGGCGTGACCAAGGGACGATTCCCATTACCCATGTCAACGCGCAGACGGTGGTGGCGCAGACGGGACAAGGCATCCCAGGCGGCGGGAGCGGAGGCGAGCCATTTCGGCCAGCCGTTGCGCCTGCGCAACCCTTCGCGCTGCTTGACCATCGAGGGGTAGAGCCCGATTGACGCGTTGTTGACGAAGCAATGGCCGTTGACCTCCCCCACGTCGATCCGCATTGTCCGCCCCCCTGCCGCAATCGCTGCCGCGGCCTCGAGATCGGCGGGAATGCCGAGATCGCGGGCGAGGTGATTGAGCGTGCCAAGCGGCAGCAGGGCGAGTTCGGTGTTCGTGCCGATCAACGCCTGCGCCGCAGTGGCGGCGGTACCGTCGCCGCCGGCGATGACGATGCGGTCTTCCGTCCTGGCCGCAGCCTCGATCGCGGGAGCTATCTTACTACCCGTCAGCAAGAGTACGTTGACGACCACGTTTGCGGCGGCGAAGGCCTCGACTATCCGATCAGGAAGGCCGTCGCCGGCGGCGCTGGCCGCGCCGCCATCGCGATTTACGATGACGGTGAGAGGTTCGCCAGGCATGGCCGCATAACGGGGCCGCGGTGTATAAGGTCCAGCATATTGCACATTGAACCTGTCCATCCGTTGCTCGTTGGACGGGCATGGCTCGCATCGCCCATATGTCTGACATCCATTTCGGCGCCAATGATCCGACGATCGTTGCGGCTGTCGAAGCCTGGCTACTGAAAGCGAAGCCCGATCTCGTCATCATCAGCGGCGATTTCACGCAGCGCGCCAAGGTAATCGAGTTCAAGGCGGCTTCGGCTTGGCTGGAACGGCTGCGCGATAATGGCCACCGGCTGCTGCTGATCCCGGGCAATCATGATATTCCGCTCTATGACGTGATGCGTCGCTTCAGCGCGCCGCTGCGGCGCTATAAACGCTACGTCGCCGACGAGCTGTGCCCATGGTTCGAGAATGACGAGGTTGCGGTGCTGGGTCTGAACACGGCGCGGTCGCTGACTGTCAAGGACGGCCGCATCAATCATGACCAGATGCGGATGCTCCGCGATCGCTTTGCCCGGGTCTCGTCCGATAAGATGCGGATACTGGTGACACACCATCCGCTGTTCTCGATGCCAATCGGGCGGGGCAACGAGCTGAGCGAGGCGGTCGGTCAACATGGCGATGCGGTCGCCGCGGTGTGTGAGGCGGGCGTGCACGTCGCACTGGCCGGCCATTTCCACCGGACCTATGCCGAGTCGGCGCGCAAGATGGTAAAGACGGCGGGCGCCGCCCTGGTAATTCAGGCCGGTACGGCGACATCGACGCGACTGCGCAACAACGAGCCGCAGAGTTTCAACTGGCTCCATGCCAACGGTCGCTGCGACGTCGAGTTACAGGTCGTGGTGTGGGACGGCGCGAAGTTCACGCGCGGCGACCATGTCCGCTACCTGTCCGATGGATCGAGCTGGACGCGCCACCCGATCGACGATGGCGGCGCAGAGACCGGACGGCAGATCGCGCAGACCGCCGCGGCGGGCTGAGCTTCTTATAGCGCCGCGCGCTGCGCTAGCAGGGGTGAGATCACCGGACAGAGTGTGTGATCGCCTCCGCTAGCGAGAGGCCGGCTTGACGAGCTTGTCAATTGCGCGGCAACACCCGGGTCAGATTGCAGGAGAGCATCGATGAATGCGCGAACCACTCCAGGTGCGCCAAACCGCCGGCTTCCGTTTGTGATGGCGACGGGCGCGGTTTCGCAGCATGGCGGGTGAAACCGGCGCGCGGGCCGAACTCCGCTTCGACGGACGGGTGATCCTGGTCACGGGCGCAGCAAACGGCGTAGGCGCCGAACATGCGCGCTATCTCGCTGCGCGTGGAGCCAAGGTCGTCGTCAACGATGTCGGCACGACCACTCCGGCAGGAGACGGTTCTTCCACAGCGCCGGCGGAGAAGGTCGTACAGGAAATCCTCGATGCAGGCGGCGAGGCTGTGGCGTCCACCGTCAGCATCGCCACGTTCGAAGGCGCACAATCCGCCGTCGATCTCGCAACCGCGACCTGGGGGCGTCTCGACGGCATTTTGCACAATGCCGGTATTGCCCGGTTCGCGCCGATCGAGGCGCTCGATTTTTGCGATTACAAGGCGGTCATGGCGGTGAGCCTGGACGCTGCCATCTATCTCACCAAAGCCGCCTGGCCGATCATGACCGCGCAGCGCTTTGGCAAACTATTATACGTGACCTCTGCTGGCGGGTTGATCGGAACATCCAATCTCACCGCCTACGCCGTCGCCAAGAGCGGCATGCTCGGCTTGATGAATGTGGTCCATCTCGAAGGCCGTCCGCACAATATCGACGTCAATCTCCTCGGTGTCGCCGCCTGGACTCGCATGACGAGCGGGACATTCGGCGAAGGCGAAGCGGCCGAAGTGACCGAGGCCTGGTGGCGGAAATATATGCGGCCCGAACTCATTGCGCCGGTTGCTGCTTGGCTGCTCCACCCCGACAGCAATGTTTCGAGGACGATTTACAATGCTGGCGGCGGCCGTGTCAGTCGCATGTTCCTGGCCGAAACCCGCGGGTTTACTGCCCTGGACTTGACCCCGGAACTGATCCGCGATCACCAGCACGAGATCAACGACGAAGCGGATTATCGCGGCTTGCCGGACGTCCAGACTTCCTGCGCCGGCATGTTCGACGATCTCGTACTGGCCGGCGCGGAGCCGCCACCCGGCGCGGCTTTGCCGATCAACTATCCTCCCGAAAGTGGATCGTAGATCAACCCGAGTGAGCATCGCCCGAAGCTTTTGGATGGTCAGCAGCAGCAAGCCGGCCGCACCGTTCGTCTTCGGGGACATACAGACGACCCGGCATACTTACTTGGGCCTTCCCCCATTCGCTACGCCCGCAATTTTCTAATGCCGGGAAGTTCTCCTATGGTGACCTGAGCGGCCCAACGCCGCCCGGCGTCGCAAATGATCAGAGCCCGAAGCCTGTCCTGACAAACTCGCAACCAAGTCGCAGCCCCGCGGGATCGACCATGTGCTCAACCCCATTCGAGATGTGGGTCGTCACCTCAACCTCAAGACGCTTCAACTCGGCCTCTGCCATATGGAGCGAGGCGACGGGGACGACGGGATCGTGTGAACCGTGGACGAGGAGCACAGGCGGCCTGGACTGTATCTCGCGCTTCAGTTCCGCCCCGCCCGTCAGCATTCCCGAGTATCCGACGATGGCGGCCACGGGCTGCTTTCGGCGCAGGCCCACATGAAGCGCCATCATCGTGCCCTGGCTGAAGCCGACGATCGCGAGATCGGCATCGGTAAGTCCATACTGATCGAGCTTTCTATTGATGAACGCCTCGATCGCCGGCGCGGCGCTCGCTGCGCCGAGCGCGAGAGCCCGGGGCGAAATCTCGGACAGAGCCCACCACTGGTAGCCGATGCCCGCGATCGAACGCTGCGGCGCATGCGGCGCCAGGAACAGTGCGTCGGGAAGAGCCTGCTGCCAGGTCGGAGCCAGGCCGATCATGTCCTGCCCGTTCGAGCCGAAGCCGTGCAGCAGGAGCACGATCTGCTTGGGCTTTCCTCCCGATCGCGGCTGCAGGCTCGCCCCATTGACGATTTTCAATTGGGCGTCCTCACGTTCCGCAGAAGGTCGCGCGCACGCGCTCGTGGTCGAGCGGGGGATCTTCGTATCGCGCGAACTCTGGCCGCGCGGTGAATGGCTGCGACAGTACCGCGCGCAGCTCCTCGAAAGGCCCGAAGTCGCCCTGGATCGCCGCCTTGATCACCGCCTCGATCCGGTGGTTGCGCGGAATGTAGACCGGATTGGCGGCCTGCATGCCAAGCCTGATCTCGGCAGCGCTCCGTCCTTCCCGGGCGAGGCGCTCTCGCCAGACGCTGAGTATCGCGTCCGCGGCCGTCGGATCAGCGAACAGTTCACGCACCGGCTCGTCACCTGCCCCGGGCTCGATCGCATCGTAAAGCCGCCGAAAGAACAGCGTGAAGTCGACGAGGTTGCCCTGCATGGCCTGGAGGATCGTGTTCGTTAGGTCCGGATCGCCCTCGCGCATCGTCGCAATCCCGAGCTTGGCGAGCATGCCCTGGCCGTGGCTTTGCAAGAAACGCGGCTGAAACAGCCCCAGCACCTCCTCCGCGATCTTGATCGCCGCGTCGGTGTCTTCGGCCAACAAAGGCAGCAGCGTCTCGGCGAGGCGCGTCAGGTCCCACAGCCCGATCTGCGGCTGTTTACCGAAGGCGTAGCGCCCGTGCCGGTCGATCGAACTGAACACCGTCGCAGGATCGTAGGCATCGAGAAAGGCGCAAGGGCCGTAGTCGATCGTCTCGCCCGCGATCGACATATTATCGGTGTTCATGACGCCGTGGATGAAGCCGACGAGCATCCAACGCGCGATCAGGTCGGCTTGGGCGATTACAACCTGTTCCAGCAGGGCGCGATACGGCTGATCAGCCTGGCCGGCATCGGGATAGTGCCGGGCGATGACGTGGTCGGCGAGCAGCCGGATGCCTTCCAGGTCTCTACGCGCCGCGAGGAACTGGAAGGTTCCGACCCGGATATGGCTGGCCGCGACACGCACGAGCACTGCACCGGGAAGCTCGTTTTCGCGCCAGACACTGTCGCCGGTCGAACTGGCAGCGAGCGAGCGGGTCGTCGGGACGTGGAGGGCTGCCATGGCTTCGCTCACGAGATATTCCCGCAAGACCGGTCCCAGAGCCGCTCGTCCATCCCCGCCGCGGGAATAGGGCGTACGGCCGGCGCCCTTGAGTTGGATGTCCCGGCGGTGCCCATTCAGGTCGACGACCTCGCCGAGCAGGATCGCGCGTCCATCCCCAAGCTGCGGCACGAAATTTCCGAATTGGTGTCCTGCATAAGCGGTGGCAATCGGCTCGGAGCCCTCTGCAATCAGACGCCCGGTCAGGATGTCCAAACCCTCCCGGCTGGCCAACCAGTCAGGATCGAACCCCAGTTCGCACGCGAGGTCGCGATTGATTGCAATCAGCCTGGGTGCCGGCGGCCGCATAGGATCGACACGGGCGTAGAAGCGCTCGGGGAGCCGCAGGTAACTATTGTCGAAGGCGGGGATGGTCACGTAGATCCTTTTCACCTTTCCCGCGGGCGGGGTAACCCTCTGCCAAGCGCGTCATCCCGCGCAGCGCCTCCGAGATAAGAGGTGCGGCTTTCGATTCCCACCCTGACAGCCTCGGGCCAATCGTTTTTCGCGAAAGTGGATAGCTCGGTCGGGTGAACGATCGACGGGGCTCAGGCCTCCGGATCAGCCGGGCGAAGGTCCGACTACGAGGTGCAAGCTACCAGGCAGGAAGGTCCCCGCACGATCGGCATCCTACCTATGACGGGCCGATTGGACGCCCGGCCAGTGGAAGAGGGTGTGGGGAAGCGATCTTCACTGGTAGCGGCCGTATCAGCTCTCCTGTCCGCCGACGAAAACTGGCCCATCGCAGCGCAGCCCTGCGATGAAGGTCTGCGTCTTCCAACGTACGACCGTCGCTCGGCCGAAGAAGAAGCCCGGCGCGATCTTGCGGCCTGGATCGCCAAATGGAGCGGCCGCTATACCAAGCTCGTCGCATGGACCGAGGAGGCGATCGAGGAGACGGCGCCTTTTACGAGCAACATCAATGGGCGGAGCACTCCGGGGGCGGCCCGTTGGTGCCGCCGTCAGAATGTTTTGCTCATTCGATCGATCGTCGGGACGGGGCAGCCGCATTTGCTCGAAGCGGTACGGTGCCCCGTGGCGAAGTGAGAGATCTCACCACGCTGAATGCGGACACGCTCCCGTCACGTCGCGAACCCCGTGCCGCCTCCTTGCACGAGTTCGTGACTTTCGCGGGGCCGGCTGTCCCTAGAAGTCTCTGATCGGCGGGGCCGTCCGTTTCAGCGCTTTCCAGAACATTCAAATCGAAGTGATCGGGCCATATCGTAAGTCGATCCCGACGCTACCCGAGCTTGCTTTACCGTTCCGGCCGAGTGGATTAACCGGGCTGAAGGGAGCCGGGCAAAGCCCCGGCGCGAGGAGAAGATCAGCATGGGCAGACTAGCCGGCAAGACAGCACTTATCACCGGCGGCGGAGCCGGGCTCGGCCGGGGGGTGGCTCTCCGCTTCGCCCAGGAAGGCGCGGACATCGTCATAGCCGACAGGAACGAGGAGACCGGCAGGGAGGCGGTTGCGCTTATCGAGGCGAAAGGTGCGCGCGCCGTCTTCGTCGAAACCAATGTCGGCATCGCCGAGCAGGCCAGGGGAGCGGTCGAGCGGGCAATAGAGGCGTTCGGCCGAATCGACATACTGGTCAACAATGCACACGGCTTCAATCGGCTGGGCCGCGCCGAAGACCGTACCGATCAGATGTGGGACAGATCGATCCGAACCGGCGTCTACGGCACGGTATGGACCATGAATGCCGCGTTTCCGTACATGAAGGCCCAGGGTGGCGGACGGATCATCAATTTCGGCTCGACCGTCGGAACGCAGGGCGACCGCTTCCTGATCGAGTACAGCGCCGCGAAGGAGGCGATACGTGGCCTCAGCCGCACGGCGGCCAACGAATGGGGCGAATATAATATTTTGGTCAACGTGATCTGCCCGATGGGCCGCTCAAGCTCCTGGGAGAGGCGGATTGCGCTCGATTCGCACTTCATAGAGGGTGTGATCGACGGCACGCCGCTCGGGCGGGTGGGCGATCCGGAGCGTGATATCGGCGGTGCCGCGCTCTTTCTGGCCAGCGAGGATGGCGCCTTCGTCACGGGTAACACCTTTTTCGTCGATGGGGGCGCCCATCTCCGCGGCCTGCGCGCCGAACTGCCATAGGCGCCGACCCCGGGGATCTGGGGCAACAGCAGATTTTGGTATCGCCCCGGTATCGACAGTCGCTCCAGATTACCTAGGCCGTCCAGCCGTTGCTATCGGCGATCAACGGGCCGACAGCGGCTCGCTGAAAACAATCACCTCGTTGCCGCGTACGCCGAACACCTGCCCGGTCACCTTTGTCCGGGGGCTGCACAATGCACCTACCAGCATGGCAACCTGGTCCGCTCGCATCCTGTCCCTCAGCATTGCCGTGGATTCCGCTGTCGCCCCGGTCTGCTCCGAATATAGTTCCAGCATGCGCGTCCACCGCTGTGGTGCAATCACGTTGGTGCGAATTGCCGTGCCCGCCGTTTCCAGGGTCAGGACCTTGTTGATGGCGATCACCCCGCTCTTGGCCGCGGCATAGTTAGCCGGCAACTCCTCGCCATAGCTGCCCGCTGTCGAGGTGAAGAAGACATGTCGAGGAACAACTGGAGCGAGGCCCGCGCGGCATTTAACGCGCTGCGCAAGTGCGTGTCGATCACGAGGTTGCAATCTTCCTCGCCCATCTCGCTGAGCGGAGCCGGTCGAGAAATGTCCGCCGGGTAGACGATCGCGTGAAGTCCACCGAACAGGTCCCGAGCCTGTTCCACCCTCAGGCCTGTATATTCCTTGCGCTATCGATACAACGTCGGCTCTGCGATCCCGATCTGCCGGCAGGCCTCGACCGCAGTCGCATCTCTCCCGATCAAACATTCACCTCACGCAGCTTGGCTATAAGCTGCTCCGGCGTAAACTGCTGACGTCCATATATTTCTCCAATCCTCACGCCCCAATCGACTCTCTTCAGAATTGGACCAGCTTTTCCAAGGCAGACCATAGCTCAACTGGAGAGAACAGACGCCTTCCAAGCTTGGGGTCGCAGATTTCAATCCTGCGGGGCGCGACGGTTACTCCGGTGGAATTCCCGGCCGATCGTCATACCCGCGACCCGCCCCATGGTGATCGCGTTGGCCACTGAATTGCCGCCGCCGACATAACGCTGGCCAAGCACGCCGGCGCCGCATTCGCCCGCAGCAAACAGGCCCGGGATGATCCGCCCGTCCTCGTCCAGAGCGTGCGCATCCGGATCGATCCGGGGACCGACCCCCGTGAGCACGAATCCGACGTTGGCCTCCCGGAAGGCGTAGAAAGGCGCCTGAGCGATAGGGAACAGCTCTTCCATGCTGCGCAGGAACCAGCGATCCTTCCCGGCAGCGATGTCCTCGTTGAACTGATCGACTGTCACCCGCAGAGCACCGGGTCGCATACCGCACTTGCCGGCGAGCTGCTCAAGCGTGTCGGCGACGATTATGTCGCCGTTTGCGACGCATTGCAGGATGAAATTGGGATCCCACCCCTGAGAATAACCGCTGCGCGTCGGATCGGAGCGGAGGCGCGCCGCCTCATCGAAAACGCCCCAGACATTGTAACCCTGCTCCTTGATGAGACCGGGCATGACCGCGTACGGCGCGGTCTCGGCTGCAAAGCGCTGGCCTCGTCCATTGACGTAGACAAGCGAACTCGGCTGATAGCCGTGGAATCCCGCCGGAGCGTTGGGCAGGAATGCGTAATGGCTGGCGAGCCCGCAGTCCTTGCCGATGATGTGAGCCCCCGCTTGCCGCGCCAGGGTCACGCCGTCCCCGCGGCTCCCGACCGCCGAGAGGTAAGTCGGGTGGTAGCCCTCGGGCAGCGTGTCATACGCCTCGGGATACCATGTGCGGATCATTTCCTCAGGAGCGTTGGCCAGGCCGCCGCAGGCGAGCAGCACGGCGTTGCTCCGCAGTTTCTGCCCCTCGACTTCGACCCCCCTGACCGCACCGTCCTCGACTATCAACTGCCTGACCCGCGTATTGAGCACCAGTTCCACGCCGAGAACAGCGCGGCGATTGTCCATCGCGGTGGTATAGACGCTGCCGCCCTCGGCCGGACAATGCCCGCGCGGCGGCCATTCGACACCGGAGGCATAGAGGCCACCGCCTTCGACCGAGCCGGCGAACACAACCTGTTTCGGCTTGTATCCGATACGCTCCGGGAATGTCACGCCGATCGAGATCAGCCATTCGAGAGTGGGGGTCGCCTCCTCGCAGAATCTGCGGATCAGCGCCGCCGGCTGCCGCCAGGCGTTGAGCGTCATGTAGTAGTCGTAATAGTCATCAATCGAATCGGTGAAGCCGAGCTTGCGCTGCAGCGACGTGTCGGCGGCATTGAAGACACCGTCCGACAAGGCTGTGGAACCGCCCAGCCGGTCTTCCGCCTCCAGTATGATGACCTTGCAGCCGGCCTCCGCGGCCCAGACGGCT
>Ga0207641_10000856_pt1 | contig 32261 bp, 33 predicted proteins | sample KBSSwiS62_FD_184306 | JGI IMG/M metagenome (GOLD analysis project Ga0207641, IMG submission 184306) | Switchgrass rhizosphere microbial communities from Kellogg Biological Station, Michigan, USA - KBS Switchgrass S6-2 (SPAdes) (version 2) | ecosystem: Host-associated > Plants > Roots >... | reverse complement strand
GAAGGGCCCCTAGGACAAGGACATTACGGTTCGGCTAGTCCGTATCGAGGGGTCCGCCGGGCCGCGTTCCGCCAACGCGGTGTCGCGCAAGCTGCAGCTCGAATATCGCTTCGAAGCCGCGTTCGCCGATCCTGTCGAAGAACATCAGGCGATCGCCGACCTCGCCTTCGCGATGCTTGAGCGCAACGATCTCGGCGAATGCAACGATGTCGTGCGCGGCGAGAATTGCACGCTTGGCGCGACCTTCGTGCTGCAGCGGCAGCGCGATGTGCCGCGGGCCGAGCCGGTCCGCGAGGCTGTGATCGACATTCATTCGCAGGCCCGGGTCGCCGGGTTCGTCCGCGCCCAGAACGGCTTCCCGATCGCCCGCGCCCGGCTGCAGGTGCACGACAGCGGCCGGCTGATCGTTACCGGCAATGACGGCGGCTTTGCGTTTGCCGCACCCGACGGGATGGCCGTCCGCGCAACCGTCAGCGCCAAGGGCAAAACCGCCGACGTCGAGCTGAAGCCCGGCGATCCCAACCTCATCACTCTGACGATGGAGCTCTGACCATGCCTCCGTATCAAACACCTGGCGTCTTCATCGAAGAACAGGACACCGGCGCGCACCCGATCCTCGCCGTCGGCACCTCGACCGCCGGCTTCGTCGGCACCGCGCCGATCGCCGATGCCGGCAAGGGCGAAGCCGTTCCGGTCGATAATTGGGGTCAGTTCTACAAGACGTTCGTCGGCGACAAGGGCAAGACGACCGACCTCGCCAACGCCGTTCAGGGCTTTTTCGCCAATGGCGGGTCGCGCTGTTACATCGCCAATATCGGCGCCGATGAGGCGGTCAGCGTCGGGCTCGACGCGCTCAACCTGATCGACGAAATCGCGATCATCGCCGCCCCCGGCCGGTGCGATCAGCAATCCTATAACGCGCTGCTCGACACGGCCGAGTTGATGAAGGACCGGGTGGCGATCCTCGACGGTCCACCAACGGTCGACGACGCCGATCAGCTGACCCGGGTCGGCGGCGGGGATAACAGTGGCGGTGGCACGGCCAAGACCAAGGCGCCGAAGCCCGGGATGAAACCCCGCGTCAGCAAATATGGTGCGTTCTACGTCCCCTATCTGCGGGTGCCCGATGCGATCAATCCCAGCGTCATCGTATCGGCGCCGCCGTCGGGCCACATGGCCGGCCTGTGGGCGCAGACCGATGCGACGCGCGGTGTGCACAAGGCGCCAGCCAACATGTCGGTGCGCGGCGCGGTCGGGCTGACCAAGATCTTTTCGTCGGCCGAACAGGGCCCGCTCAACGACGCCGGCGTCAACGTCATCCGCTTCTTCACCCGCGAAGGCATTCGCGTGTGGGGCGCGCGCACGCTCGATCCGACCGGCAACTGGAAGTATCTCAACGTCCGCCGGCTGTTCACGATGATCGAGGAATCGATCGGAATCAGCACGCGCTGGGTGATCTTCGAACCCAACGACAAGCCGCTGTGGAACGACATCAAGCGCGACATCGGCAACTTCCTGCGCGTGCTCCACAGCCAGGGTGCGCTGGCCGGCGACCGGCCGGAGCAGGCGTTCTTCGTCAAATGCGACCGCGAGACCAATCCGCCCGAAACCATTGATCTCGGGCAGGTCGTCGTCGTGGTCGGCATCGCCCCGGTGAAACCCGCCGAATTCCTCATCATCCGCATCGGTCAGTCCCAGGGTGGGACGTCCGTCGAAACCGCTTGAACCAAGGGAGTTAGACCATGGCCAGCGCCGCCCCTCCTGCACCGCCTCCGGCCGGGGACGCCCCCGCCGCGGGTCCGCTCGTGCAGTCGGAAATGTACCGCAATTACAACTTCCTGCTTCGGGTCGATTCGACCGAGGTGAAGTTCACCGAATGCCTTGGCCTCGGCGTGCGGATCGAGCCGATCCGCTATCGCGAGTCCGGCACGCCCGACGTGGTCCGCGCGCTGCCCGGACCGGTCGCTTATTCCGAAGTCATCCTGCGCTACGGCGTGACCGACTCGCTCGATCTGTGGAACTGGGTCAAGGAAACCTCCGAAGGCCGCGTCCTGCGCAAGGCGGTGACCATCGTCCAGTTGGGCAACAATGGCCGCGACCAGAAGATCAATTGGAACCTCGCCGGCGCCTGGCCCTGCCAATGGAGCGCGGTGCCGTTCGATGCGCTGGGCCGGGAGGCGGCGATCGAGGAATTGCGACTCGCCTTTGATCACCTAGCGCGTGCTGCATGAGAGTGGTGCGCGCGATCCTCGGCAGGTTCGCGCGATTTCTCGTGCGGATCGCGCGCACCCTCGATCCAGCGTCGGCGACCGCGCCTCACTGGGTCATGCCCGAACGCATGGCGGCGCTACGCCAGCGCTACCCCGGCGCACCCGAACATTGGCTCGAGTTCGTCGCCCGGCGCACCCCGGGTGGCGAACCAACCGAACCGCACGCGCCGTCGCCCGAACCGGACCCGCCGATTGAGGCGCAAACCCGCTCACGGCCGCGCGATACGCAGCGAAATTGGCTCGGCGTGCGCGCTCGTCCGGTGGTCGTTTTCCCGCGCACCGATCCACGTCCGAATGCGCGGCCAAACGCGCCCCTCGCCGCCACCCGCGCAGCGCCTCGCCCGGGACTGACGTTCAGCACACAATCAGTCCGCAACCCGATCGCCAATTTGCTGCGGATCGGACGCCGGGAACGCCATTCGCCCGTCCTCCAGTTTCACGCCGATGCCCCTGTCCAGGGCGATGGTCGGGACGCGCCCGAGCCCGTCGATTTGGCCCGCCACGAGCATCAGACGTTCTTCCCGAATCTCGCCGCGCGTCCAACGCATCGCCCGGACATGATTGGCGCGAACGACGCGCATCGCGACGTGCCCGCCGTCCATCCTGACCCACGCTGGCCCGCCCGGCCGGATCGCGCCGCGATCGACGCCGCGCGGACCAATGAACCGGCGCGCGCGGTGCGTCCCGATCCGGGCTTTGGCGCATACGATCCGCGCTGGCCCGAACTTCCCCGACTAGCGGTCGAATACGGTCCTGCCGCCGCGCCGTCGCTCGACGAAGCGATCCTTCTCGCTGAGCAAATCGGTGGCGCATGGAGCGGGTGACTTTCCTCGTCGAGCGCACGGGCGATCGCATCCCGTGCCTGCTGAACCCCGAAGCGCTTGAGGTCCGGCGGTCGGCCGGGATCGTGCGCCGCCGCAGCGCCGGCGGCGCGATCATCGGCAACCCCCGCACCGACGATCCGCTGGTCGCGACGGGCGGCGGCGTGACCGAATATGAGCTCAAGTTGCTGTTCGATGTCGACGTGCTCGCCGCCCAGTCAGGCTCGGGCGTGCTCGCGCCGGCCGCAGCCGTGGTGCGCGCGCCGGTCGACAGCTTGTTGGCGGGACTGGCTGAGGGAGAGGAAGCCGCGGAAGGTGCGGAAACCGCTCCGACGGCCGAGGTGCCGGCACCGCTGGCGCCCGCGCCCGAGCCGCCGTCGATCGACGTGCGCACCCTGACCCAGCCCTTGTGGTCGCTGGCCGAGAATGGCGAGCCCGTGGCCGGGCTGCTCGCGCCGCAACGCATTCGCTTCATCTGGGGCTGTTCGTGGAACGTCCCGGGCGTGATCGTGTCGGTCGCCGAGCGGCTCGAATGTTTCGATCCGCTAGGCGTGCCCAAGCGCTCATGGCTGAGCATGCTGCTGCGCCGGGTGGAAGAGGAGATCGAGGGCGGCAGCGCACCGCCCGCGCCGACCTCGCCCCAGTTCGAAGTCACCAGGCCCGACGCCGCGACCGGCGATTCCGGCGACGACAGTGTGATCGTTCCGGTCGACGATGAAGGCATCGCGCTGACTCCGCTCCACGTCATCGCCGCCGAGCGTTACGGCGATCCGGGCTACAACCGCGCGATCGCCGAATATAACGATCTCGACGATCTGCTCGAGCTTGGGGAAGGCCAGCCGATCCGGCTGCCTCCCGCGAGCGCCGTGGCCGGGGCGAGCTGAGCGTGGGCGGGGTCTCGCTTGAGCTGCACGGCGCCGCGCCCGACGCGGCGCTCGCGGAATGCCTGAGCGAGGTCGAAGTCCGCCAGGCGCTGAACGCGCCGTCGCTGGCGATACTGACGTTCCACGATCCACCGGCCCCGGCGACCGGGAGCATCGCGATGGGCGTCACCTTGGCCCTGCGCGCGCCTGACGGAACCCAATTGTTCAACGGCGAGATTACCGCGATCCGCCGCCGCATCCTGGGCACGCGCGAACGGGCGCTGGAAATCCGCGCCTACGATCGCCTCCACCGCCTGCGCAAACGCCAGAACCTCCGCCAGCTGGCCGACATCGGCGTGGCCGATTTCGCGGCGACCGTCGCCGGCGATTTGGGCCTGAGCGCCGACACTGCGGGTGATGCGCCCTCGGTCCGGCCGGTCGTCATCCAGCATCACCAGAGCGACTTCGACCTGCTGACGCAAATGGCCGATGCCGCCGGCCTCTGCTTCTGGCTCGATGGCGACACGCTCCAGCTGGTGTCGCTCGGCGGCGACGGCGACGATGAAGTCCGGCTGACCGTCGGCGACACGATCCTCGAAGCCACGTCCGACGTCAGCGCCGAGCCCATGCGCAAAAGCAGCCAGGCGATCGGCTGGGACCTCGCCGCCAATGAAGTCAAAACCGAGCGCGCCGGAATGGCCGCGCAGGACTCGCTCGAGATGCGGCTCGACGCCGTCGCCGCGTTCGACGGCCTCGGCGACCGGACCTTGGTCAACCGATTGTCCGACGCCAGCGATTCCTTGCAGCGCCTCGCCCAGTCCGACATCGACCGCGCCACAGCGCGCGGCCTCATCCTCGACCTGCTGTGTGAAGGCGATGCGGCGCTGCGCCCGGCGCGCGTGATCCGGGTCGAAGGCATCGGCGCGGAAGCCGACGGCCCATTCGTGGTGTCGCGAACCATCCACCGGTTCGACGGCGACTCAGGCTACACGACCCGCATCCACACCGACCCGCCGGCGCGGCAGTCCGGCGGCGACGGCATCGCCGCGACGCTCGGCGTGGTCATCGATACCGACGATCCCGAGCAGCGCTATCGGGTGAAGGCGCGCTTCCCCGTGCTCGGCGACACCCACAGCGCGTGGATGCCGGTGCTGAGCCTCGGCGCGGGCGCTTCCAAAGGATTCTCCGTCGTCCCCGAACCCGACGACGAAGTGCTGGTGCTGTTTCCCGACGGCGATCCGGCGCGCGGAATCGTGCTCGGAGGCTTGTACGGCGCCCGGACCGCTCCGGGCGAACGCGCGCCCGACGGCCCCCGCGCCTTCGTGATTCAGTCCCCGTCGGGACCGCGGGTCACGCTCGACGGCTGCAAGGCGCTGATCCGGCTCGAATCCGGCGCCGGCGACCTGATCGAGATGACGCCCGACGCGACCTTGTTCCGGGCCAAGCAGGACATGACGATCGAGGCCCCGGGGCGGATGATCAAGATCCGCGCGGCCCATGTGGAGTTCGAAAAGGCATGATGCCGTGGCTGACCATCGATGCCCGGCTCGCCTGCGATCACGGCGGCAACGTGAAGAACAAGAACAGCCAGGACTGGGTGACGATCGAAGATCGCGTCGTTCTGGTCAGCACCGACCCCGAAGGCCGCAGCATCAACGGCTGTCCCAACGCCGACGTGATGATGGGCATGCGGCCGTGCAAGACCTGCCTCAAGGTCACCGTCGGTTATTCCGATTTCGTTCGCATCGGCGGCTGCAAGGTGTGCCTGTCGACCGTCCAGGGGCTGACCGATGGCACCCCGCCCGGGCTGGTCACCTACAAGGTGCTGAGCCCGGGCCAGGCGCTGTTGGTGGCGGGGAGCTGACGATGCGCGCGAGCAGCTCGATTCTGTTCTCCGGCGCCGGCCTGGGCGCGCAACTCGGCGGCATGCAAACCGGCCCGATGCCCTCGGCCGCCGGCGGCCTCCAACTGGTTCAGGGCGACGCCGCCATCCGCCAGTCGATCATGCTGCTGCTGACGACCATTCCGGGCGAGCGTGTGATGCGTCCCGATTATGGCTGCCCGCTCCATCGCCTCATTTTCTGGCCCAACGACGCGACCACCGCCGGCCTCGCGATCCACTACGTGCGCCAGGCGATTCGCCGCTTCGAACCGCGCGTCCAGATCACCCGGCTCGACGCCGGCGCCCATCGCGACGATCCATCGGTGTTGCTGATCACGCTCGAATATCGCGTGCGCGAAACCGGGACGCTCGACATGATCGACGCGTCGCTGACGCTCCAGGCGGGATCCGCCTGATGCCGATCATCCTGCCCCGCCTCGACGACCGCCGCTTCGACGATCTGGTGCGCGACGGAATCGCCCATGCCAAAGAGACCTGCCCCGAGTGGACCGATTTCAATCCCGGCGATCCCGGCGTCACGCTGATCGAAGTTTTCGCCTTCCTCACCGACGCGTTGCTCTATCGCCTCAACCGGGTGCCACCGAAGCTTCAGCTGGCCTTGCTCAATCTCGTCGGAGTTGACCTCCAGCCGCCGTCCGCGGCCAGCGTCGATCTCGTCTTCACCCGCGCCGATGGCGGCGATCCCAAGCAAGCGATCACCATCCCCGCCGGGACGACCGTAGCGACCGGCGACGGCAGCGTCGAATTCGTACTGCCGATCGCGGTCACGCTAGCGGCGGATGCATCACAAGCCACCGCGCGGGCGCTGCAATGTCAGCTGATCGAAGCCGAAGCGCTGGGCAAAAGCAGCGGCGTTCCGGGCCAGTCCTTCACCGTGCAGCGTCCACCGGTTATCGCCCACTCGCCCGACGGTCTCGACTTCATGCTCGGCGTCGAAGCCGAGAAAGGCGGCGCCGGCCAGACCATTCGCGAGGTCGAGGGCAGTGCCTACGAGACCTGGACCGAAGTCGCGAATTTCGCCGACAGCCCGGCCGGCGCGAAGATCTACACGCTCGACCGCGCGACCGGCCGCTTGCAATTCTCCCCGTCCGCAAGCCTGGGCGGCGGCGGCGCGGTTCCACCCGCCGACAAGGTCATTCGCGCCTGGTATAGCCGCGGGGGCGGCAAGGCTGGCAACGTCGCCGCCGGCAGCCTGACCCAGCTCAAGCCGAACATCCCGGGCATCCAGGTGACCAATCCGGAACGCGCCGCCGGCGGCAGCGACGCCGAGACCCTTGACGGCCTGATCCGCCGCGCCCCGTCGTGCCTCTATTCGCTCAGGATCGCGGTCACCGCGCGCGATTACGAGCAGGTCGTCTGGTTGGTCGGCGGGATCGCGCGCAGCTCGGCGGTCGCCGATGCCGAGCTGTGGAAGCATGCTCGTCCGGGCGTCGTGGCGGTCCGGATCATGCCGGAAATCGACCCCAGCGGCCTCGACCATGGCGCGGTCACCGAAGCGATCGTCCGCGACCACCGCGTGGTCGCGCTCAAGGAACGCGCCGAGGCCGCGCTCGAGGAAAAGCGCCCGCTCGGAATCCTCACCCGCGTCGACTGGATCAAGGTGCGCTCGGTGCTGGTCGATGCCCGCGTCGTCGCCGCCCCCGGCGCCGACCTGGTCGAAGTCGAGCATGGCATCTTGCGCCGCCTAAACGCTTTGCTGTCGCCGCTTAACGAACGCCCGCTGGGTCAGCAGGTGCGCGCCTCGGAAGTCTACGAACAAATCCTCGCCGAGCCCGGCGTGCGCTATGCCGACGGCCTCAAATTCACCATCGACGGAACCCCCAACGAGAACGTCAACGACCTGCTCCGCGACCCGCACCAGGATCGCTGCTGGTTCGCGGTGACGAATGCCGCTCTGCACCGCAGCCTCGACGACGGCGACAGCTGGTCGATCGAGTTCCAGCGCGACGGCTTCCGCCCCACTTTCGTCCGGCGCCATCCCTCGGTCCCCGGCTTGATGGTGCTCGGCGCCGCCAAGACGCCCAAGGGTAGTGCGATCTTTGTTTCGCCGGACCTCGGCGAGACGTGGGGCGACCCGGTCGCGCAATTCGCCAGCGAATTGTCCGATGCCGCCTGGGTCGATCGCACCGGCAAGCCGACCCTGCTGCTGGCGACCGCCGAGGGCCTGCGCCAATTCACGCCCGGCGGCGACAGCAGCCCGGCCCCGGTGGTCGTCGACAAGGCGGTGGACGCCAAGGGCTATTATTCGGTCGTCAGCAAGGTCTCGCAATCCGGCGTGATCGCGGTTGCGGTGGTCGCGCGCGGCGGTGGCGCGGGCGGCGGCGGAATCTATCTGTCGTCGCTCGGCGGGCTGTCCGACACGTTTCATGTCATCGGCCTCAAGGACAAGGACGTCCGCCACCTTGCGGTCCAGTCGACCGGCGCCCGCGATTTCCTCTGGGCGACGCTATCCGCCGAGGCCGAGGAGCAGGGCGAAGGCGCGTTCCGGATCGAGCTTCGCGCGACCGGGCAGGACGATCCCGGCGGGTTCGTTCCGTTCAACGTCGGCTGGGCCGGCGGCTCGTGCGAAGCGCTGGCGTTCGCGGACTCGGTTGCCTTCGGGGGGTCCAACCGCTCGGGCGTCCTAACGCTCGACGTCAATGAGGCGAAACCGACCTGGCGCCCGGTCAAGCTTGATGCCGGCCTGCCGCTGCGCGGCGACGGCAAGCGGCTGCTCGAATCGGTCGATGCGCTCGCCGCCGTGCCGCGTGCCGGACAGCCGCCGATCGTCCTCAGCGGCGGCCCGCGCGGAGTCCATCGCAGCACGGACAACGGCGTCACTTACGAGTGCGCTTCGGTCGAGACCTTTACCGATCGCGTGCCGCTGCCGCGCGGCTGGCTCTACGCGCCGGGCGAGCACCATCTCGAAATCGTCCGCGAGACGGAAGTCAAAGGCTGATGAAGCAGCAGCGCATCCTTCGCTATTTGCCGGAGAATTATCAGCTGGCGGCGGCCGGCGAACGCGGCGTCATGCACGCGACGCTGGCGGTGATGGAGGGCATGCTCGACCCGGTCGACGAGCTGATCCGCGCGCTCGATACCTACTTCGATCCGTATCGCGCCAAAGACGCCTTCGTCCTGCTCCAGGCGACCTGGCTCGGGCTCGACCGCTATTTCGACTGGTCGGGGGGAAGCCCGGGGGTCGGCGAGGCGCGCTATCCGGCCGGGATCGACCGGCTGCGCATGCTCATCGCCGAATTTCCCATACTCGTCCGCAGCCGCGGCACGCACCAGTCGCTGATTCGCTTCCTCGAGGTCGCCACCGGCCTCTCGGGTTTCACCGTCGAAGACGGCAATCAGACCGATGGCGCCTTCCACATCGTCGTCCACGTTCCCGCCAATGCCGCCCAGCTCGACGATCTCATTTCCCGGATCGTCGCGGGGGAGCGGCCGGCCCATGCAACCTGGGAAATCCAGCCGATCGCGGATGACCCGGGCCCAAAGAAGGAGTGAGCGATGCCGACCTTTGAGATTCCTGACGGCCCGACGACCGTCGAGCTGAAGCGCGCCGCGGATGCGACCGCCGCCGGCTCGATCGTGTTCAACGTCACGAACAAGTCGAGCGACAGCTGCTCGGGAAGGCTGAGCGTGGTGCCGTCGGGCAGCTCGAAGGAGGCCTGGTTCACGATCGACGGCGATCGCGAGCGCACCTTCGCCGCCGGCGAAACCCAGACCGTGACGATCAAAGTCGCCGCGCCCAAGGACGTCGCCGCGGGCGATTATCCGTTCCGCCTGCGAGCGGTCGCGGTGAACGATCCCGACAACGACCACATGGAAGGACCGGTCGCGACCGCCAAGGTCCCGGTCCCGCCGGTCGTTGGACCGAAGAAGTCGCTGTGGTGGCTGTGGCTGATCATCGCCTTGATCGTCCTGATCGCGCTCGGCGTCGGCGGCTATTTCATCGTCAAGAGCATGGGCAGCGACAAGGATGAGACGCCGATCAACAATGTCGCCACGACCACATCTGGCGCGGTACCCGACTTCACCACCGGCAAAACCGTGGAGCAGGCCAAAGCCGAGGCCGCCGGGTTCGACATCGTCGAGGTCGCGGGAGAACCGACCGGCAAGCCGCCGCGCACGATCATTTCCCAAAATCCGAAAGGGGGAACGACCCTACCCCAAGGTTCGCTCGTCAAGGTCACGTTCGACCCGGGGGTCGAAGTTCCCGCCCTACCCGGAAATTCCACCTTCGCGACGGCGCCGAACGCCCTCCGCAATGCCAAGCTCGAGCCCGGCCAGTTCCTGTGTGACCGCGGCCTGAGTGGCCGCGCGCCTGACCGGGTCGGACAGGTGACCGGCTACAGCCCCGCGTCCGGGACCCGCGTCGCCGCCAATTCGACGGTCAACATGATGGCCATCCAGGCCAGCCCATGCCTGCGGATCTTCATCGAGCCGCGGATCTTCATGCAATTGCCGCAGGCGCAGACCCTGTCGATCCAGCAGAAGACCGCGATCATGAGGCTTCAACCGAGGTGAAAGCGCTGATCATCATCCTGGCGTTGGTCGGAGTCAGCTTCCTTGGGTTGATCGTCTACGGGGAAACCCGGAGCGATCAGCCCAAGAAAGCATGCGAGAAGCTGCCGACGTTCAAGTCGGGCGAAGAGCCGTCCGAGGGTGACCTCAAAAATTGGTGCCCCCCAAGCATCGCCTCGGCGACGGAAGGACTGCAAGCGCGCTTTGCACCCGACCTCAATCTCAAGCACACGGAAGAGTTACGCAGTTCCCAAGGGCTGCCGTTCCCGATCGCCAGTTCCGACAAAAAGGTGCGGGCGGCGCATATCGAGTTGACGGACGGTAACGCCGCGATCCTGTCGGACGGCGGCGACGGCAAATTGTGCCTCTGCCGCTTCGGCGTTCCGATCGACGATCGCCTGTTCAACAACCAGTGCCCCGATCGCTGGAAGGACAAGCATCAGCAACGCATGTGCAAGAAGGGCGACGATGCCGGCATTCTGCCCTTCGGCAAGGATGGCGGGCGCATCCAACTGGCGGCCCAGCCGGCCGCCACGGTGATGATCCACTGATGCTGCGGTCAGGCGACCTTGCGCAGGCTCAGGATCGCCTTGATCGAGGCGACGATCGCCCCGATCAGCAGCAGCGCGAGCCAGATCGCCGCGATGATGCAGATCACCAGCGCCATCAGCTGATCGCCGATGCTGACCAGGAAAATCGGCAGCAAAGCGTGGACGAAGCCGATCAGCCAGGTGAGCCCAAGCGACAGCCCGACCAGCACCAGCAGCCCCTTGTTCTGCAAGAAGCGCTGGTGGGCAATGACCAGCAGGATCAGGAAGGCGATCTTGAGCAGCATCGCCAGAGCCAACGTCGTCGTCGCGGCGCCGCGCGCGAAATGGCCCCAGGCGACGAGGTAAGCGATAGTGCCGAACGGTACCGCGACCAGCAGCGCCAGCATCAGCATCAGCAAGGCAAACGCGGCGATGATCAGCGCGATCGTTCCGAGGCAGCCGAAAAACGACACGAACAAAGTCACGCAACCCTGGGCGCGGCCGGTCACAGAACGCGGAGCGACGACCGACAGCAGCATCCAGATCAGGCTGTAGAGCAGAATCCCGTCGATCAGCGCCAGCGCGTTGATCGCATGACCGGGCGTATCCTTGGCATCGAAGAACAGGCCGGTGAAGGCCTGCGCTGCCGCTGCCTCGACCAGCAAGGCGAGCAGCAGGCAGACGCCCGCGGCGATGAAAAACGGAAGGCGGAGCTCCATTCGATCAGGTCAGGCGAAGGCGGACGGCGACGCTGCAGCCGCCGCGACGGCCTCCGCCTTGGAGTCGGGATCGGACGCGACGAAGAAGGCGCGTACGGCCGCATAGACCACAATCACGATCAGCCCGATCCACCACGGAATGATGGTCAGGCCGAGCGCTGCCGGCAACGCGCCGACACCCGGAATCGGCGCCAACAGCACGGCAACTCCGAACGCATTGATCAGCGCCATGGCCAGCCACAGGATCGTCGGCCCGACGTCGACCGACGTCGGATCCGCTTTGCCATCGGGCGCCGAATTATAGGCCCAGTCCTCCATCACCACCCGGCCGTAGGCCTGCCAGTGAATGCGGTGAAAACGGAAGGTGACCGCACGCGCGATCAGCGCCGTGAAATAGCTCAGCAGATAGACCGGCCAGTACAGCGGCCCGAATATTCGCGCCTGCTGCACGTGCACCGCCTCGTGCAGCATCCAGCTGCCGCCCATGACCGTCCCCAGGGTCGAGGCATCGGCGCCCGGCAGCGCCGCGTCCTTGCCCAGGAACAGCACGACGCCGCGCCTTTTGGCTTCGGCGGTAGTGTTGTCGAACGTGCCGCGGATCGCGCACCAGATCATCCACACCAGCCCGACCGTCGTATTGATCGCCGACCAACTGACATCGAGGATGAACGCCCAGATCGTCCGCGGCGCGAAATCATACGCTTCCTTCCAGCCGACGAAAAAGCCGTACAGGCCGAATACCACCGCGCCGGCGATGCCGAGCCCGGCCGCCGCGCCCCACGACATGCCGATCAGCGGGCGAATCAAAAACAGCTCCATGACCAGCTGCAGCACGACGGCGATCCCTGCCAGGATCAACCCCTTCGCGATTGGTGGCATATAGTTTCCCCCTTGATGAGCGTGCCAAATTTCCCGCCACGCCGTGAATCGCGGACCAATATCACGAACAATAGTGGAGGTTAAGCCCGAATAGATATCACGAAACGGTAAGAACGAAGCGTTGAGAACTTAATCTCAACGCGCGATATTGCTTTGCCAACGGGGAGGATAGATCATGCTTATTATGCATGTACTTGAAAGAAGGAGGGCGATTCTTGCGATCGCGGTGCCGCGATGACGAACCCCGTCTATCGATCGTGGATCATCTACGTCGTCGCCACCGTCCTGTTGCTCGGCGAGATCATCTTCATCGGCTACGGGACCGGCTGGCCGGCGACGGCTGACACCTGCCTCACAGTTCCCGGTGGCGATTGTTATTGCGAGGCGTTCAGCCACGCCGACGTTCTCGCCGGCGCCCGCGGCTTTCGTCAGCCGATCAACACCTGGTCCAACCTCTACGCATTGTTCACCGCCGCGGCGGTCGCCTGGCGGATGATGCTCGACCGCAAGGACGGCAGCCCCTTCAACACCATGCGCTCGACTTCGCCAATCGCCGATGGCGCGGTGTTCGCCGTGCTCTTCCTCGGCCTCGGCAGCATGTGGTTTCACGCCTCGATGTCGAGCGCCGCTTCATGGATGGACGGCTTCTCGATGTACGTCTTCGCCGGCTATCTGGTGTTCTACACCATCGACCGCCTGCTGGTGATGAAGGGCGTGTCGGAAGCGACCCGCAACCTCGTGTTCTGGATCGGCTGGCCGGTCAACGCCGTGCTCTACACCGACATCGGCGCATTGGGGGTTCCCTCGACCGCCCTGATCGGCCTTCTGGTGACCGTCTACATCGGCCTGGAACTGCTCATCGGCTGGTGGGGCAAGGATGACTTCAAGGCCGGCTGGATCGGCTGGAGGGATGTGCGGGCGCGCGTTTACTGGCTGGTCGGTCTCGGCGCGTTTGTCATTGCGATCATTTTCCGCGCGCTCGCCGGCGACGGCGGTCCGCTCTGCTTCAACAACGGGCACAGTTGGTTCCAGCCGCACGGCTTGATCTGGCACACCTTCTCGGGGGCGATGGCGATCCTGCTGTATTTCTACTGGCGGCGCGAAAACGCGACCGACTGACCGCGGCTTAGTGTTCGCCGCCGCTCTTGCGCAGCGTGCTCAACAACGGCTCGAACGCATATTGCAGCGCCGTGCGCTTGCGCACCGGGATGATCGCTTCGACCGGGGCGCCGGCCGGCAGCACGAAATTGGGGCCGCGCACGTCCCTTAGCTTTTGCATCTCGGTCGGACCGACCTTGAGTTCGGCGGTGTAGAAGCTCGCGCCGCTCTTCTGGTCGTTCATCGCGTCGGCCGAGATGCGGGTGATCTTGCCCATCAGGATCGGCATGTTGCGGTCGTGCATCCCGCTGAACCGGAGCTCGGCCTGATCGCCGACCGCGACATCGTCGATGTCATTGGGTGAGAGTTTCGCCGCGACCACCAACTCGGCCTTCTCGGGCACGATATCCATCAGCCGCTGACCGCCGCCAATCACGCCGCCCACTGTGAAGATGCTGAGGCCCACGACCGTGCCGGTTGCCGGCGACCGGATCTGGAGCCGCTCGAGTTGGTCGCGGGCCGCGCGATATTTGGGGGTCAGCGCGTCGAGCGTCGCCGAAACTTCCTTCAGCTCGGTCGTCGCCCGCTCGCGATATGCCCGATCGGCCTCGATCTGGCGTAGCCGGTTGGCGTTGGCGGCAAGGTGCGCCTCGGCGACGCTGGCGCGATATTGGCCGCCCTGCCCGGCGAGATCGGCCTTGGCGCGTTCGAGTGCGCGAATCCGCGACTTCGAGACAAAGCCCTTGTCGGCGACGGTCCGGAGGGCGTCCAATTCCTCGGTGATGAGCCGCTCCTGCTCAACCGACGAGCGCATCTGCGCGCCATAGCCGCCGGCCGTCTGCGCCGATTCCTGGGCCTGCTCGGTCAACACGTTCTGCTGGGCCAGCAGCAGCGAGCGCCGTGCCCGAAACTCGCCTTCCTGGACCTTGAGCGATTGCGCGATCAGGTCAGGGGATGCATTCACCTCGCCAAAGGCCGTCGGCCACACGACTGTCGGCGCACCTTGCTGCTCCGCCTCGAGCCGAGCGCGCTGCAACAGCAGATTGACCATCTGCGATGCCATCGCATTTTCCTGGGCGCGGACTTCGCCGCCATCGAGTTCGATCAACACCTCGCCGGCGCGGACTTTCTGCCCTTCCTTGACCCGGATCGCCGACACGATCCCGCCCTCGCGATGCTGGACCGATTGGCGCTGGCCCGACACCTGCAATTGGCCGTTGGCGAACGCCGCGGCATCGAGCGGCGCGAATGCCGCCCAGCCCAGGAACACAACAAAGAAGCCGAACGCGACGATCGCGCCAATGCGCAACTCCTTGCCCGGATCGTCGCTGGTATGAATCGCGAGCGCGGTCGACGGCGCGGTTTGGAGATATTGTCCGGTCACAGGTTCGCGGCCTTCTTTCCGCCGGTGATCTTGGTTGGATCCGGCGGCGGTTGCTGCATTTTCGCAATGATCTCGTCGCGCGGGCCGAAACCCTGCATGACCCCGTCGCGCAGGACGAGAATCTTGTCGCACACCGCCAGCACCGACATGCGATGGGCGACGATCAGCACCGCCGCGCCCGCGGCCTTGGCCGCAGCGATGGTCTGCAGGAGCTGGGCTTCGCCTTCGGAATCGAGATGCGCATTGGGTTCGTCGAGCAAGAGGATCGGCGGACTGCGATAAAGCGCTCGAGCGAGCGCGATGCGTTGCGCCTGGCCGGCCGAAAGGCCACGGCCGCCCCAACCCAGGGGCGTGTCGTAGCCGCCCGGGAGCCGCAGGATCATGTCGTGCGCGTACGCCCCGCCGGCCGCTTCGATCGCCAGTTCGTCGATTTCATTGCGGCCCTCGGACGTGTCGAACCGCGCGATATTCTCCTTGATCGTCCCGGCGAACAGCGAAACGTCCTGGGGCAAATAACCGATATATTTGCCAAGGCGGTCCGGGTCCCAATCGGTGGTTCGGGCGCCGTCGATCCGCACCGTACCGGCGTCGGCCATCAACGCCCCGGCGATCACCCGCAGCAGCGTCGACTTGCCCGCCCCGCTCGGCCCAACGATGGTCACCACTTCGCCCGGTTCGACGGCGAAGCTGACGTTGACCAAAATGCGGGTTTCGATGGTCCGGCCGACGATGACCTGCTCGACCTCGACGCGGCCGGCGGGCGGCGGCAGCTGGGTCAGCGCCATCGAGGCGGGGTTGCGGCGCAGCAAATCGTCGACCTTCTGGTACGCCGCGCGCGCCCGGACCAACGTCGGCCACGCCGCCAGCACCTGGTCGATCGGCTGCAGTGCACGGCCGGCGAGGAAAGACGCGGCGAACACGCTGCCGATCGAAATCGAGCCGCGGATCGCAAGAAATGCGCCAAGCCCCAAGGCCAGCGACTGCAGCGTCAGGCGCAGAAACTTGCTGCCGGCGACCAGCCCGCCGGCGGTCAGGCTGGCCTGGGTCTGGAGCGACAGCATCGTGCGCCGCTCCTGGATATGACGGCCAACCATCTCGCCGCGCATGCCGAGCGCGCGCACATTCTCGGCATTGGCGAGGACTTGTTCCTGGCTGGCATAAGCGTGGGCGGCGGCGTCGTTGGCCGAGCGCAGCCGCGACGACGTGCCGCGTTCGTTGGCCCAGGCGATCGTCCCGAGGATCAGACTTCCAGCCAGCACCAGCAAGCCCAGCGCGGGATGAATGATGAAGCAGACAAGGACGTAGATCGGCGCCCATGGCGCATCGCACAGAGCGAGCAGCACCGGCCCGGTAATCGCCTGCCGTAGCGCGTCGAAGTCACGCATCGCCTGGCGTGCAATCGCGTCAATCGTCCCGTCGGGCCGGGCGAGCGTGGTGTCGAGCAGCACCGCGGCGACTTCACGGTCAAGCCGGATGCTGGCCCGAACCAGCAGGCGCGAACGGACCCAGTCGAGCAGCGCCAGGGTAATCAGGCCGAGCAGCAGGACCATCGTCAGCATCAGCAGCGTGCCCCCGCCGCGGGTCGGCACCACGCGGTCGTAGACCTGGAGCATGTAGAGCATCGGGACGAGGAACAGCAGGTTGAGAAGCGCGCTGAAAATGCCGACGGCGATGAAGTGCGTACGGCACTTTTCGAGCGCGGCCCTCAGGTTCGACACTGGATAGGAATCGCCCACTTCGGCCCCACCGCTCCCAAATGGAACGCCTTACAGCCAATAATTCCGGCGCTCCGTCAACGATTTTCGGCGGTTACGCACGCCGGGACCGTCCTCAATCGGGAAACGAACTGGTGACCCCTACGGGACTCGAACCCGTGTTTTCGCCGTGAGAGGGCGACGTCCTGGACCGCTAGACGAAGGGGCCGTGGCTGTCAGCGAGGGCGCCATATGTGAGCGGATCGGGCGCTCGTCAATCCAGCTTCAGCCGGACGAAAGTCATGGTCCCAGTCGGATTATGCCCACCGTAGAGCGGCGCCAGAGCGTCTGGCACGAAATTGACCGCGAACAGCCCGCCAAGCCCGAGCGAGAAATGCTCGGCGATCTTGAAGTCGCGCACCGCGCCGAGTGAAACTTTACCAACCCGATAGGCGGGGCCATCGTCGGCATCGGTAAGTTCGCGGTTTTCGGTCATTTCACCGCGTCCAAACACGGTCAAGCCAGCATGTTTGATCGACGCTTCGCCGACGTAGGCGTCGTCATCATGGCCGTGGACGGACTTGCGGCCCCAGGCGAGCGTCCCCGCCAGCTTCCAACCGGGCGACACCTCGCGGGCGTAGAGCGCGCTCGCCGACCAGCGCTTCTGGTCGACCCCGGGCTCGAGTTGCTCGGGATCGGTGAAATGACCCCAGCTACCCTGGAGCGACAGCTCGCGCGTCGGGTTCCACGACACCCGGATCGCGGTCGAATCGAGCGGTCCCGTTTCGATGTTCCAGCGGTGCTGGTCGGGCTCGCGGCTGTTGAACCGGCTGATTTCGAATTTCACCCGGTCGAGCACCAGGCCGGCGGTCACGACGCCAAAGCTGATGTGAGTCGAATCGAGCCAATGGTGGCTGATCGGCGCTTCGGGCGAGTCGAGGATGGCTTCGCGGTGCATGAAGGCGGGCGGCCCGAACGCCGGCTCCCCCGGAAGCCCCGCGTAGAGGAACAGGCTGCTCTTCTCGCCGATGTTTTGCGAGACTGAGGCCGACAACTCCATAAACAGATCGTGCGGATGCTGGCGATCGATCAGCCGGTCCACGCCATTGGCCGTTTCGCCGCTGGCAAGCAGCAGCGGATAACCGCTTTTGCCCATCAACGGGTCGGGGCTGAGCATCGCCTTGAACTGCAGCGTGCCGTCGCCAAGTGGCCGCCGCGCCATGCCCATCAGCATTCCGCTGGCGAACGCCTTGTCGTCGCCGCGCCGGCCGGACTGATGATCGTAGACGAAGTTCACGACGCCGTGCGCCATCAGCGTCCAGTCACCGCTCATGATGTGCAGGCCGGCGTGCTCCGAAGTGTTCGGCTGCCACGCCGTGCCCGAGCTCTCGCGCTCCATGGGATATGCGCCCAGTACGCCCATCATCGCCATTTCATGCCCGGCATGTTTGCCCATCGGCATAGCCATCTGGCCCATTTGCGAATGGTCCATCGGGATTTCGCTGCTCGGCACGGGCTGCGGCGATTCAGGCATGGCGCCATGCTGCGAATGATCCATGGGCATTGCCATGCCTTCCATCGGCACGTCCCCGCCTGGCGCCGGGTTGTGCGCAGCGTGATCAGGTTCGGTCTTCTGGGGCACCATTGGCTTGGCGTCCGCCTTCCGTTTCGGAGCTGGCTTCTTGGCTGCACCGTTCTTTTTGATCGCCGGTTTCTTCGCCGTCGGTTTCTTTTCCGGCATCGGCATGGTCATTCCCGGCATGTGCATGGGCTGCGCCGCAACGGGCGCCGACACGGCGCCAAGCGCCAGCGCGCTCGCCGCCAAGAGCAATTGGATTTTCACGTCATTTATCTCCGGTGGAAGGAGGCGACGCGGAACCGCGCCGCCTCCCCACTCAGTTAGTGGGCGCTATGGCCGGCGTGTTCGCCGCTGGAGCTGTCGCCATGGTCGGCGCAGCAATCCTTGGCGTCCGCTTTGGCCATATGGTCGCAGCAACAATCGCCTTTGGCGTGATGCTGCATCTGGCCGTGCTGAGCGTCCGGCGCCGATGGCGCAGGAGCGGCGGCGACGAGCGCCGCAGCAATCAAAATAATCATGGTATTTCTCCTGAGTTTCGAATGAAAAATCGAGTCTCAGGCGTGCTTGGGAGGAGGTGTGGCGATATCCGGATGAAGGTCGGAAAGGTGCCGCGCAAGCGCCGGGCGCACCGGCTCGCGGGCAATCGGAAGCGGCGGCGCTGTGCAGCGATCAAGCGCTGGCAGCGCGGCCGAACAGGCCATCGTGCACTCGGCGAACGCGGCCTTTAACCGGTGATTGGAACCTTGCTCGGGACAGTGCGGCATTGGCATCGACGCCATGTTGTGGTGGGTGGCACTCGCCGCCGCGGGCGCCATGCCCAACGGCAGCAACAACACCGCGAACAGCGCCAGCAATTTCACCAGCGACCGCATCAGCTCTCGCGTTCGCGATCGCTCAAGAACCGCATCAGTTCGGCCAGGGTCGATTCCATCTGGTCCTGCATTTGTCCCACGAGTTCGTTCTCGCGCATCCCGACATGGTCGAGCGGCTTCGAATAGCTGTCGGAAAACGCCTGGAGATCCTCACGGTCGAACACCCCCTTGGCGACCATCTTGGCGAGGATCACGAGCAGCCCATTCGTATTGGCGATGGTCCCGGCGACCAGCGCCTCGTCGACCATCGACAGGCTCTTGTCGGTCTCGGCCTCGACCTCGGTGTCGGCTTCGTCTTCGAAAGGACTCATGTTCCGCCATTTTGGTCGGGTGAGCAGAATTGAGCAAGCCTCGACCAGGCGGATAATTTGTCGCCGGGGGCGGCGGTGTTCGCCGCGCTCGACGACGGCAGGTCGAGCAGGATCAGTCGCCCTGGCGGCTCGCCAATCAACTGCCGGCCGATCGTTGCGGCTGTCGTCCCGTTGAAAGCGATCGCCTGGAGCTCGGGGAAATCGCGCAGCAAGCGCTCGATTCGATTGTGTTCAGCCAGCCGGATCGCCTGGTCGAGGCTGCCCGGGCGGCGGGCCGAGGCGATCACGTCCCACAGGCCAATCCGCCGCTCCGCCAGCCGTTCCAGCCGCTCGTCGTAGGGCAGCGCCTGCAACTCTTCACCGATCGCCCCACCCAACAACCGCCAGAATTGATTGGTCGGATGGGCATAGTATCGCTGCGCCGCCAGCGACGCGTCGCCGGGCAAGCTGCCGAGGATGAACAGCCGCGCATCGGGTCGGGCGATTGGCGGCAGGCCGGATTTGACGCTCACCAAATAACCCCTACACGCCTCGCCGGTGAACCCTGAAGACCTCCGGATCGCCCTCTTTTCGGGCAATTACAATTACGTCCGCGACGGCGCCAACCAGGCGCTCAACCGGCTCGTCGGCTATTTGCTGCGCCAGGGGGTCAAGGTCCGCATCTATTCACCGACCACCGACACGCCGGCGTTCCCGCCGACGGGCGATCTGGTCAGCGTGCCATCGATCCCCATCCCCGGCCGCGGCGAATATCAATTGGGGATCGCGCTGGGTCCCCGTCTGCGCCGCGACCTCGCCGAATTCGCGCCCAACATCGTCCATATCTCCAGCCCGGATATCGTCGGCCATCGGGCGGTAACCTGGGCCCGGCGCCATAAAATTGCCGCGGTGGCATCGGTGCACACGCGCTTCGACACCTACCTCGCTTATTACCGTCTGCAATGGCTTGAGCCTTTGACCCGAATCCTGATGCGGCGCCTGTATCGCCGCTGTGAAGCGATCATGGCCCCGGCGGAGTCCACCGCGGCCGTGCTCCGCGCGCAACGCATGAACCGCGAGATCGCGATCTGGGCCCGCGGCATCGACCGCGAACAGTTCAATCCCGCACGGCGCGACCTGGCCTGGCGCCGCAGCCTCGGCATTGCCGACGACGAATTGGTCGTCTCGTTCCTCGGCCGCCTGGTGATGGAAAAAGGGCTCGACGTGTTCGCGGACGCCATCCACGAATTCGCCAAAGGCACAGCCAAACACCGCGTGCTGGTGATTGGCGAGGGACCGGCGCGGCCATGGTTCGAGCAACAATTGCCCGACGCGATCTTCGTCGGTCACCAGGAAGGCACCGACCTGGCCCGCGCCCTCGCCAGCACCGACGTCTTTCTCAACCCGTCGATCACCGAAGCGTTCGGCAACGTGACGCTCGAAGCCATGGCCTGCGCTTTGCCGGTGATCGCCGCCCAGGCCACCGGCGCGACCAACCTCGTGCGCGACGGTGTCACCGGGACTCTGGTCGACCCGAACGACGTCGAGGAATTCGCCGCCGCGCTCGCGACCTATGCGGGCGATCCCGAGCTCCGCCGCCGCCATGGCGCCGAAGGCCTGAAATTTGCCGAGACGATGGACTGGGACCGGATCAACTCCGAAGTCCTCCACGTTTACCAGCGGGCGCTCGCCAAGCGCGAGCGCCTCACCCGCATGTCGGGCCGCTGATTACTTCACCCGCTCGATCCGCTGCGCCGCCTCGTCGAGGATCGCCGCGATCTCGTGCAGCAATTCGTCGTCGAGCCCGTCGCGGCCGATCCGATGGCGCAGCGCGGTCATCAGATTCTTGACCGCCCGGCCGATCGCCGGCCCGGCGCCGCTGCCTTCGCGGGGTGCAAGGTCCGCCAGCCGTTCGAACAGCGCCTCGACCTCAGCGGCATTTTCCTCGAGATGCTTGCGGCCCTCGTCGGTCACCTGGAACGGCTTGCGCGGCCCCTTTTCCTTGGCCTCCTCGATCAGGCCCATGTCCTGCAGCAAGGTCAGGGTTGGATAGATGACGCCGGGACTCGGTGCATATTCGCCGCCGGTCAGTTCCTCGATCGCGCGGATCAGATCGTAGCCGTGGCGCGGCTCGTCGGCAATCAGCTTGAGCAATACCAGCCGCAGCTCACCCGACTCGAACATCCGCCGGCTCCGCCGCCCGCGCCGGCCCGAGCCGTCGGGGCCATCGCCGAAATCGAAATGAAACGGTCCCCAACTGCGTCCGCCGCGCATTGCCAGCAGCGCTTCGGGCAAATCGAATTCGAACCGCCCGCGCGGTCCGCAGCCGTGGTGATGTCTATGTCTCATGAAAGTCTCCTTATGATGTGTCTAAGATATATCTTAGTTGCATCTTAAGCAAGGCCGAACGTGCAATTTTCCTCGCGCCGCTTATGGTCTCGCACATGGCGGACCTGTTCGGCGATCAAGCGATGGCGGCGACCGCGCCCGAAGCGTCGGCGGCCAATGCGCCGCTCGCCGACCGGCTGCGCCCGGCGTCGCTCGGCGACATCGTCGGGCAGGAACATCTGACCGGTCCCGACGGCGCAATCGGACGGATGGTCGCCGCCGGCCGGCTCGCCTCGATGATCCTGTGGGGTCCGCCGGGCACCGGCAAAACCAGCATCGCGCGCCTGCTCGCCGACGCGGTCGGCTTGCGCTTCGTCGCCATTTCCGCGGTGTTCTCGGGGGTCGCCGACCTCAAGAAGATCTTCGCCGAAGCCCGGCAGATGGCCAAGGCCGGGCAGCAGACCTTGCTGTTCGTCGACGAAGTCCATCGCTTCAATCGCTCGCAACAAGACGGCTTCCTGCCCTATGTCGAGGACGGCACGGTGACCCTGGTCGGCGCGACGACCGAGAATCCAAGCTTCGAACTCAACGCGGCGTTGCTGTCGCGCTGCCAGGTGCTGATCCTGCGACGGCTCGACCATGATGCGCTCGACGAACTGGTCCGCCGCGCCGAGGCGCTCGAAAACCGGCCGCTTCCGGTGACCGCGGAGGCCCGCGAGGCGCTGATCGCCAGCGCCGACGGCGACGGCCGCTTCCTCCTCAACCAGGCCGAGACCCTATTCTCGATCGAGCTTGCCGCACCGCTCGGTCCCGCCGAACTATCCGAGCTGCTGCACCGCCGCGTGCCCGTCTACGACAAGGACCGCGAGGGCCATTACAACCTCATCTCGGCGCTCCACAAAAGCCTGCGCGGGTCGGACCCGCAGGCCGCGCTTTATTATCTCGCGCGGATGCTCGTCGCCGGCGAGGAACCGCTGTACGTGATCCGCCGCCTGGTCCGCTTCGCTTCCGAGGACGTCGGCCTCGCCGACCCACAGGCGCTGATCCAGTGCCTCGCCGCCAAGGACGCCTATGATTTCCTCGGGAGCCCCGAAGGCGAATTAGCGATCGTCCAGGCCTGCCTCTACCTCGCCACCGCACCCAAATCGAACGCCGCTTACATCGCCCAAAAAAGGGCCTGGGGCAGCGCGAAAGACACCGGCTCGCTAACGCCGCCGCCCCACATCCTCAACGCCCCGACTAAGCTGATGAAGCAGATCGGCTACGGCAAGGGTTACGCCTACGACCATGACGCCGAAGAGGCCTTTTCCGGCCAGGACTATTGGCCCGAGGAGATGGACGCGCAGACCTTTTACGAGCCGGCAGACCGCGGCTTCGAGGCCCGGGTCAAGGAGCGGCTGGACTATTGGGCCGCGCGCCGCAAAGAGCTGCAACAAAGCCCCGCCGGCGACAGTTAGGGGCGCAACCGAGACGGGAGCAGGCCGAGATGTATCGATCCGATCAGGGTGCCTATTGGCAGACTCAGCTGATGTTCTGGGGACCCAAGGTCCTGATCGCGCTGTTGATCATCATCGCGACCTGGATTGTCGCGCGCGCGGTCAAATGGGCGTTGCAGAGGGCCATCGACAAGAGCCCGGCGCTGCGCAAGCACGTCACCGGCACGCCTGAGGAAACCGTCGGTCACCAGCTCGGCGTCATCGCCAAGCTGGTCATCTGGCTGCTCGGCATCATGGCCGCGCTCAGCTACCTCGGCGTCGCGCAGATCCTCGATCCGATCAATCGCCTGCTGATCGAGATATTCGGTTTCCTGCCGCGGTTGCTCGGCGCCGGGGTGCTGTTCTTCGTCGGGCTGATTGTCGCGCGGATTGTTCGGCGCCTGGTCGAAACGACGCTGATCGCGGTCAATGTCGACGGGCTGATGGCGCGGATCGGGATCGGCGACACGGGCGGAACGGTGGCGACGCCGCCCGAAGCGGTTCCGCCCGGCGCCGCGCCCGGCGCGACCCGCGCCAGTCTCGCCAAGGCTGCTGGCGTGCTGGTTTACGCGCTGATCATCATTCCGATCGCCATTTCCGCAGTCGGCATTCTCCAGATTGATGCGATCTCCGGCCCGGCCACGGCGATGCTCAACGAAATTCTCGCGGCTATCCCGCACGTGCTTTATGCCGCTTTGTGGATTGGCATCGCGTTCATCGCCGCGCGCTTCCTCAAGACGTTTATCGAGGCGATCTTGCCGCCGACCGGTTTCGACCAGGCGATCCTCTCAACCGGGGTTCTGCCTGCCACCGCGCGCCCGTCGCGGATCGTCGCCAATATCGCGATGATTACGATCATCCTCGCGGCATCGATCGAAGCGGCGAAGCAGCTCGGCGGCGACGACGTCGCCGCCTTCCTCAAGCAGGTTACGATCACCGGCTCGCAGGTCATCTTCGGTTCGTTGATCGTGATCGCGGGCGTGTTCATTGCCCGCATCATTTCCAACCTGACGACCAGTTCGAGCGGCGACGGGCGCTATGCCGACAAGCTGATCCACTACGGGATCATCGCTCTGTTCAGCTTCATGGGCCTGAGCTTCATGGGCCTTGCGCCGGAAATCGTGACCCTCGCCTTCGGTCTGATTCTCGGCGCGGTCGCGGTCGCCTCAGCGTTGGCCTTCGGGCTCGGCGGGCGCGATGCCGCGGCGCGCATCGTCGAACGCTGGGCCGACGGTGCCGCGCCGCCCGCGCCGCCGCCCCCACCGCGCCGCATTCGCGGCATTTCCGAGCCCGACGACAGCCAGCCGCCTTTGGTCTGAGCGATGACCTTCGACGAGGCGATGGCCTACGCCTTGACGCTGCCGGACACCGAGCGTGGCACCAGCTACGGCAAGCCGGCCGCCAAGATCGTCTCCAACGGCCGCGCCTTCCTCTTCCCGAGCCACGAGCCGGACACCTCGTTCGGCATCGCCATCGACCGCGACACGATTGAAATCCTCAAGGCGACCGACCCCGACACCTTCTGGCAGACGCCGCATTACGAAGGCTGGGAAGGCGTCCTCATCCGCTACGACAACCGTGATGAAGCGCGCGTCCGCGACGTGATCGAACGCAGCCGCGACTGGGTCGCCGCCAAGCCCCCGGTCAAACCGCGTCGTCCCAAGCCGTCATTGCGAGCGTAGCGAAGCAATCCAGTGCCGCATCTGGATTGCCGCATCGCCTTCGGCTCCTCGCAATGACGGGCAGGTTTGAATCCTTCATCGCGATCGACTGGTCGGGCGCCAAGGGCCGCCGGCACAAGGGCATCGCCATCGCCGAAGCGCGCGGCGACAGCGCGCCGCGTCTGATCCGCCCCAACTACGTCTGGTCGCGTACGGAAGTGCTCGCCTGGCTGCTCAAGCGCGCCGCGCAAGAACCGACCCTGTTCGGGTTCGACATCAGCTTCGCCCCGCCGATTATCGAGCGCGGCGAATATCTGCCGGGCGAGCCGCACGTGCCCAAGAGCGCCCGCGAATTATGGGCCTATGTCGACGCCAAATCCGGCGATGAGGACCTCGGCGCCGCGAGCTTCCTCGAAACCGCGCACCGCCGGCATTTCTATTTCGGCGTCGCGGACGGCGCGAAGGCCGACTTCGTCCGCTTCCGCGTATGCGACGCGCACCTCGCGACGCAGGGCGGCCGCAAGACCGCCAGCGCCTATGACGCGATCGGCGCGGCGCAAGTCGCCAAGGCGAGCTTCTCGGGCATGCGCTTGCTCCACCGCCTCGATGGCAAGGTCGCGATCTGGCCGATGGACCCCCTGCCGGCAGGGGGCAGCGTCGTACTCGAGATCCACACCCGCATCTTCCTCCGCCGCGCGGGCATGAGCGGCACCAAGCTCCGCACCCGCGCCGCGCTGAACCTCGCGCTCAAAGGCTTGGGCTCACCACCGGCACGCCTGCGCTTCGAGCCCAGCGACCACCAGACGGACGCTTTGGTCACCGCCGCAGGGATGCGCGCGCTGGTGCAAGACCGACCCGCCGCCTTCGCACCCCAAGGCCTCACCCCGGAAATCGCGCGCAGCGAAGGCTGGACGTTCGGCGTGCTATAAAGCAGAGGCACAGACGGGCCGGATTAGCTCAGTTGGTAGAGCAGCGGTTTTGTAAACCGAAGGTCGCGGGTTCGACTCCTGCATCCGGCACCACACAGAACTATCTCTCTAGTACAGACCGTTCGCTACCCTCGTGACTTGCGGAATTGCTTCGAGATTTCCGAGGCTTGTCGCAACCTGAGTATCGCCGGTTGCGGCCAAGAGAGCAGTTTGGCCACCCGCAAGCGCCCTATTGTCAGCAGATTCCCTGGAGCCCGGAAAAGCTGGCACCAGTTGCAGATGCGGTTGCGTGACTCGATGGCCTAGTTGAAGCCGAAGAAGCGGCGTTGCTCTTGCCAGTCCAGGGGGACGTCCGCGGCGCGCAACAGCCGCCTGCCCGTTAGCGTGGGCGGTTGGCGACCTTCGGTGATAGCGGCGATGATGTCTGGGGCGAGCCAGCTCAATTTTAGTAGCCGAGCCAGGTGTGCCTTGCTGTAGTCCGAGACGAGCGGATCAGGCGTCCCAGTAAGCAGCGCTTCTTGAGCACGCCGAGCGTGAGCCATCAGCTTCAGCAGGACTGGGTCCGGAGCAGCCGGAGCAGTGCCGTCGGTCTGTATGACGAGCTTCAGTTCGCTGCCCTTCTTCAGTAGCCGTGCCGGTAGCTTCACACGGTCCTGAGCTTCACTTCCGATGCTGACAACCAGCTCGGAGGATGTGAGCTGGACCCGAACAGCGTGATCGAGCAAAATTTGGCGCTGCTCGGGAACAGTGCTCTTGAGTAGCTGACGCTCCGGAGCCTCGGCCGCACTGGACGGCTCGTCGGAAACCAGCATTCGCGTCAGTACAGCCTTGGCGACGCAGTCCAGAACTGCTCGCTCGATGTCGCCTGCCGGAACTCGCCACGCACTATCGCGTCGCTCGCCCGGCTTCAGCCGCGTCAGATAGTAGCGATGCTGGCGGTCGCCCTTGGTCGTGAATGTCGGCTTCATCGGACGTCCATCTGGATCGGTGATCAGCCCTTTGAGGAGACTGGGCGATCGGACGCGCAATCCAAGTTGCCTCTCGCAGGTGTTGGATTGAAGGATGGATTGGACCTGCTCCCATAACGCGGCATCGATGATGGCGTCGTGCTCTCCCTCGTAAAGTTCTCCCCTATGTTTGACCTTGCCCGCGAACAGCGGGTTTTTGAGCAGCTGCGAAATAGAGCCCGGCGTAAATATCACTCCGCCGGATGAACGGCCGTTCTTGAAATTTCGCACCTTCGATCGAACCCCGACCCCAGCAAGTTCATCCGCCACGAGACCGATCGAGCGCACTTCCGCATATCGACGATAAATGAGCCGAACCGTCTCGGCGTCCGATTCCTCGATGAAGAGCCTGCGGTCGGAAAGGCGATAACCGAGCGGCACTGGCCCACCCATCCACATGCCCTTGCGCTTGGATGCCGCGACCTTGTCACGGATGCGCTCGCTCGTGACCTCGCGCTCGAACTGAGCAAACGACAGCAAAACGTTGAGCGTGAGCCGACCCATGCTCGTCGTTGTATTGAACGCCTGCGTGATGCTCACGAACGAGGCACCAGCTTTGTCGAGTGCCTCAACAATGCGGGCGAAGTCTGCAAGGCTGCGGGTCAGACGATCGACCTTGTAGACGACGATCACGTCAACCTTGCCGGCTGCTATGTCGACAAGCAGCTGCCGGACGGCCGGTCTGACCATGTTGCCGCCAGACCAGCCCCCATCATCGTAATGCTCGTCAACCAGTTCCCAGCCTTCATGGGCCTGGCTCATGATGTAAGCTGCACAGGCCTCGCGCTGCGCATCGAGGCTGTTGAACGTTTGTTCCAAGCCTTCCTCTGTCGATTTGCGGGTGTAGATGGCGCAGCGTCGCTTCATTTCGCGGCTACGCGCTTCGGCAGCGAGCGCTTCTTGAGTCCAAAGAAGCTCGGTCCGGACCAGTGAGTGCCTGTGATGGCCGAGGCGATCTGCGTCAGTGAGCCGAACCGCCTACCGTCGTATTCATAACCCTCATCGAGCACGAGCACGTGGTGAACCCTACCCTGCCATTGGCGGACCAGCCGCGTTCCCGGCTTGAACGACGGCCGGCCGGAGCTGACCAATTCTTCGCCTCGCCGAAGCCGATCGGCCGCCCGCTCCAGCTCGCGCCTGATATGGCTCGGCAGATCTCCGTGCACGCGCGCTTGCAGCTTCCAGGCGATGCCCCGCCGAAGCAGGTCCGGACCAATGTCCGGCGCCGGCTTTCGCCAGCAATCGCGCCATTTGGCGCGGAGCTGCGCCGGAGACATTCCGGGCAGCTGCGCCAGTTGCTGTTCGAGCGCGTTCATTCGGCGGTGACCACAGCCGGTACCGCCTCGATTCTATATGCGGTCTTGCCGTCCGGCCGTTGCTCCTTGACCAACTTACTGATCTTCCGCACGCCGGTGAGGAACGCGCGGCAGCTGTGCTCCTTCCAGCCTGTCGACTTCATGATTTCCGCGACGGTCGCGCCATTACCGCGCGAAAGCATCTTTGTTACGGTCGCACTCTTCGACTGCCTGGCCATGTTGGGTCTCCTTGCACCAGCCAAACGCTGGCAGTGACCCAAGCCGCGAACTTCAGCGACGAAGCGCGGCGGTACCGCTGGTCAGCGGCGAACTGACCAACGCTCTGTTCGGGGGGACAGTCAAGCTTATGAATAGCCGCCGCGCCAACAGCTTACAGAGCTGCGGCTCTAAGCTACTATTCTTTCGATTATGCTTCTCACCTCTTTGCTTTTTGTCGACTCATCGTCTTGCAGAAATGACACTAGATGATCACGGCAGAACTCCACGACCTCGTCTAAGTCCTTGCCGATGTTGAGGTACGCTTCCAAGTCGCCTTCCTTCAGCACGAAGACGTGATTGCCATACTCCGCATCAATGCGTGCCTCCCAGTCAGGATTTCTTGCCTTGAAGCCGGCTATCGCCTGAGGTGTCTTCAGAGCTATCCCTTTCTCCGGTGGAAAGTGCAGGTCTGCCAGATAATCGAAGTCGGCAATCGCCGAGACAATTAGGCCGAAAGCTGAGAAGAGCTCACGCCACTTTATGAACTCCCCCTTTCCGCCGATATGGAGCACCGCGATTTCCTGATCGAGACGTCGATATCGTTCTTGGAGCACTGCACGGATAAAGTACCTGTCGGTGTCCCCCTCGACCAACACGACCTTCTTGGCGAAGAAGGCATAGGTCGACCGCGTGTTATCCAAAATCTTGATGAGGCTCTTTTGGTTCGCCGTTAAGGTTGGTGAGTGCACCTCGGTGTGACCTTCTGCGCACAGTGCGAAGCGGCGAACTGAGTGGATCGTGCTCGAATTGATGAGCGCTTCGGAGTGCGTCACCAAGATATATTGGCAATTCTGCACGCGGTTCAGATCGCGGATAACCTGCAGGTACTCATGCTGGAACTGGTAATGTAGATGTATTTCGGGCTCGTCGATGATGACGACGCCACCCTTGAGCTCGCCCCGACCGTAGGCCTCGAGCACCAAATGGATTATCGCCTTCTGCCCGGCGCTCAGGCTGTTTATGTCGCCGATTGGGCGGGCCCGGCGAGTATCGTAGAACTGAAAAGTGTATTGCCAGGTCCGCATGTCTACTAAGCGGATTTGGCAGCGTAGGTTCACGATCTGAATGCGCTCATTGATCGAAGCAATGAAGGGCAAGTTGTTGGCTTCGGCTTCGCGCTCTTCGGGTGTTTTTGCCTCAGCCATGAGTTCGAAGTGTCGTTGCGCAACTTGGAGTCTTACGAGCCCGAAAATCGGCGGCTCGTTGCTATCGCTGGCATTCAGACTTCGGTTGTAATCCAGCGACCTAATTTGTTGAATCTGCTGCGCGGCGGGTGCTGCGCTCAGTGAAATGGACGGCTGAAATGCGTGGTAGTTTCGATAGCTGCTGATTAGCGTGAAGGACTCAAAAAGGGGTTCAATCGCTTCCTCAGGATACAAGTAATTATGAAGTGAGATCGCCTCTTTGAAAAAGTGGTAATCTGTAAGGTACGTAAATCCGAAGTCCTGTGCGGTAGTCGGAGATTGAACTGAGAAGGTCCCTGTTTCTCGGTGCAGTGTGACGTCAACGACGTAGGTATCATGCTCATGATCGGTCAGAGCCACAGCATGAGGCGAATACGTGCTTGTGGCACGCGTAATATTCTCAAAATGCGCTCGGATGTTGCGAATGTTCTCCTTGTCGATTTCGTCAAGTTGGAGCGCAATCCGGATCCGCTGCTCCTGGTCCTCACTGTCCCAGTTAGGTTCTAGTCGGAAACCACCGAAGTGCTGTTGGTTGGATGGCGTAAGCACTTGCCGACGTTCCTCGACGCCAAGCGCGCGACGGCGATCGAACAGTTCGCGGTCGAGGCTGAACTGACGGTAGATGACACGGCGAAAGAGGAAATTGATAATCTCGAGAAGGGTGGACTTCCCAGCCCCGTTTTCGCCGATGATAATGTTGAGGCCGCTGTCGAAGCTAATTTTCTGTGCCTGCGCGACGTCGGGCACAAACTTAAAGCTCAAGACATTCGAAACCTGTAGAAAGTCTATTCGCACATCCGAAACCTTTTACGTTAGAATCACTAGCAATATTCGCGATGAAAAACTGAAATAGATAGTTTCATGCATCGCTGCGGCCGCTACTTCCCAAAGGGATAAGTACCACATCCTTTATCATCCGCCTCACCCGCCGCTTTAACGACCCGGCAGTTGGACCAAGCCGGACCCCCAACAAATTGGCCTCGCGTGGAGTTCGGCGCCCGATTTCATATAACGCCCTTTGTCCCGAAGCGGCCGATGTCCGCTCTCGACCCATTGCGGCGAGCGGCCACTTGACTCTCGATCGTCGAGAAGGTCTGGTTCTCGCGCTCGGTTCCGGGGGGAACTGCATGAAAGTACCCTGTTTTTTGGCGCTCAGCGCCCCGTTACTGCTAGGCGGGATCCCCGCCGCGCCGGCGCTCGGTCATCCTGGTGGCCTCAATGCGGAGGGCTGTCACACAAACCACAAGACCGGCGAATACCATTGTCATCGCGGCGGAGCGTCTCGCACAGCGCAATCCAGCTATCGCGCGACGGGCTCATATAGCGGCGGCGTGTTTCGAAATTGTGCGGCCGCTCGTGCGGCCGGCGCAGCACCTGTTCGACGCGGTGATCCGGGCTACGGGCGCCACCTTGATCGAGACGGAGACGGGGTGGGGTGGGCTGTGAGTGAAAACTGGGGAGCACGATGCAGCTAGGCACTACGGTTTCGGTCGACGATGACTTCGCTCGATTCGGGAACAAGAGTTACGCGATTAACAAAATCAACAGTGTGGAGGTGCGCTCGCGTAGGCCATTCGGCCAAGGCACGATGTTCGTACTTGGCCTCCTTGGAGTCATTCTAGTGGCGAGCGCGGCCGGTCAATTACCCAACAACCCTGGCGGAGCCGTGCTGACGTTGATGTTCGCCGCATTTTTGGGATTTCTGGCGTACCGATCGTGGCTGAAAAGTAAGACCATCGAGTACCAACTTTTCCTCATGACATCGTCGTCGGAAGCTCAGGCATTTGTAACCCGCGACCGCAACGAAGTGCAGGCTCTCAGAGATCGAATCGAATCCGCGATGGCACGAAAGCCGGGTGCCGCGTGATACTGGCGTTTCTCTCTCAAGTCATAGCTGCGGGAGCGACCTTCAGCTGCACCCCAGCGGCCGTCTGGGATGGTGACGGACCCCTATGGTGCGCGGAAGGTCCGAAGGTGCGGATCGCTGGCGTGGCAGCCCGTGAAATGGACGGCACGTGCAGACCTAACCAGCCTTGCCCGGTTGTCGCAGCGATCGACGCCCGCGACCGCCTGGTGCGCCTTCTGGGCGGCTCGCGAGGCGTTCGTTCCGAAGGCCATATCTTGGTTCATTCGGCGACAATGACTTGCCACTCCGATGGATCGGCCGGCGGTTCGCGAACGGCGGCCTGGTGTACTTCGCCAACTTTCGGCGACCTGTCTTGCGCCGTCATTCGGGCCGGAGGCGCGCTCCGGTGGGATCGCTATTGGCGCGATCACCGCTGCTAGAAGGGGTCGCGATGTCGGGCACAGAAATCGAGGGGTCGAAGTACGAATGGCACCGTGACCGCCGGGTGGCCGCTTGCCTGGTGGCAATTGCTCTATTGCTGATCGCGGCGTCACAAAAGAACGGCGATGCGTACTACACGTTCTTACGAATCTACGTCTCGGGCGCAGCCGCAATCTTTGCCATAAACGGATGGCGGCAAGGACAGGTCTGGTGGCCCCTGTCGGCGGCGGTGATCGCGATCCTATTTAATCCGATCAAGCCCATCGAGATGTATCGCGACGACTGGTTTGCGTACGACGTTGGCGTGGCGGCATGGTTCGGAGCTTTCGCAGCGTGGCCCCGGCTTTTGCCGCACCATCTCTTACCCCTCCTAGGACAGCATCGAAAGGCAATGCAGGGATT